>OFFL01000039.1_pt1 | contig 128085 bp, 90 predicted proteins | sample 1521391 | NCBI WGS metagenome assembly OFFL01 (sample SAMEA3504082, study PRJEB24116) | mouse gut metagenome | biome: mouse gut; feature: mouse-associated habitat; material: faeces | place: Denmark | collected 2011
GGCTTTTAAGTTGGTCATTATTTATCCAATATAAATTTGGCAAGCGTGTTTTTAATCGTTTCCAAATCAATAGGTTTGGCGATGTGCGCGTTCATACCGCAGTCCAAACACTTTTGAATATCCTCGGAGAAGGCGTCCGCCGTCATTGCTATAATGGGAATCTTGTTGTAGTCCTTTTTCAGTCCCCTTATAACGGTGGTGGCTTCTATGCCGTTCATTACGGGCATACGTATGTCCATAAGAATGGCGTCGTATGTTCCGGGCTTGGCGGCAAGAAGTTTGTCAACGCAAATCTGACCGTTTTCCGCGTGCTCAACAATCAACCCTATGCTCGTCAAAAGCAATTCCGCAATTTCCCAATTGAGGTCGTTGTCCTCGGCGATAAGCAGGCGCTTGCCTTCGAGGCTTATTTCCTTTTTCTTGGGTTCCATATTTACCGCCGCTTCGTGCGTTACTTCCGTAAATTGCCTCAGCCCGTAGAAGAGTGTGGACTTGAACAGCGGTTTGGAAATAAATCCGCTTATGCCCGCCGCGCGCGCGTCGTCCTCGATTTCCGACCAATCGTATGCCGAGATTAGAAGTATGGGAATATTCGGTCCCAGCTTAGCGTGCATACGCCTTGCCGTTTCAATGCCGTCGATGCCGGGCAGCTTCCAATCGAGCAATATAATGTCGTACTTCCTGCCCGAGTCTTGCGCTTCGACAGCCATCTTTATAGCCGATTCGCCGTCTAACGTCGACTCCGCCTTTACGCCGATTGAAGCGAGCGAAGCCACCGTTGTGTCGCACAGCAGTTGGTCGTCGTCCACAACCAGCATTCTCCATTCGGGCAACAGCATATCTATTTCTTCCGTTTCGGCAATTTCAAGGTCTATGCAAACGTGGAACTTTGTGCCCTTGCCCGGTTTGCTGTCCACTTCGATAGAGCCGTGCATAGAGTCTATTATATACTTGGTTATCGACATTCCCAAGCCCGTGCCCTCGGTCTTGTGTACCCTTGCGCTGTCCTCGCGGGAGAAAGATTCGAAAATCTTTTTCTGGAATTCTTCGCTCATACCTATGCCGGTGTCCTGCACTGTGATGTGCGTGCGCACGTAGTGTTCGCCCTTAGGCGAGTCTTCCTGCCAGAGCGAAAGCTCGATTTTGCCGTCTTCGGGGGTGAACTTGTAGGCGTTGGAAAGAAGATTCAAAAGCACCTGGTTTAACCTTACGCTGTCGCAGTAAACCTTTTCCGCGGCGATGTCGTGCACGTAAATGTCGAAGTGCTGTTTTTTGATTTTTATTTGCGGCTGGATAATGGTGGCTATGCTCTCCACAACTTCACTTAAAGAAAGCTCTTCCATATTCAGCGTCATCTTGCCGCTCTCTATCTTGGACATATCGAGTACGTCGTTTATAAGCCCCAAGAGGTGGCGGGAGGAGAGGGAAATCTTTTTAAGGCAGTTTGCCACCTGCTCCCTGTCGTCCATATTGGCGGTTGCAATAGCCGTCATACCGACTATGGCGTTCATAGGCGTTCTTATGTCGTGGCTCATATTGGAGAGGAAGTCGCTCTTCGCCTTGTTGGCTTCCTCGGCGGACCGCTTCGCCTCTTCGAGCTGTTTTAAATTCTGCTTGTTCATATAGTAGTAAATGCCGAATATAACTACCATAATCACAAGTATAACCGCGCACGCGCCCACCGTGAAGCCCGTCCAGGTCTTGCTCAGCCCGCGCACTATTCCGTCGAGCTCGGTGTATTCCATAACGGTTATTAAATACCACTCCGAATGGTTTAACCTCTCGCAATACATATGCTTGCGCGAAGTGGAGTTGATAACGGTGGAGTACGTCTGGCTGTTGAGCATCTTTGACTTCATTGTGGAAATCAAAGCGTCGGCTTCATCGTCTTTCAGTCCGAAAGAGCCTTTAATCTGTTCGAAGTAGTTGGTGTATCCGGAGTGGTCGTGGTCGGTGTCGCCCGATTCGTTGGTGTGCATAACGTACGTGCCGCTGTTGGGGTCGTTTACGTTGTTGCCCCTGCGGATGATGTGCGTGTCGTACTTTTGCGAGGTGCTGCCGTCGGTATTTTTTTCGGAAAGCATATTAACAATTTCGTCGTTGTTTAAACCGCCTATAAGCGCCGCGCTCTTTTTGCCGTTCCGCATCGCGTAGCCTTTTTCGGTAGGCACGCCTATAAGAATTATGCCGTTGTCAATCACGGCGCCGTCTGCGGCTGAGCTGGTTGCAACCGCCACTTTGGTTTCACCGTTTTTTAAAAGGGAGTTCTCAAAGGGGGCGGGGTCGTCAAGTTTAACTTGATTGCCGTACAGCATTTCTATGTTGCCGTCGCCGTCCATAAAGGCAAGGTAGGTAAAATCGCGCGCCTGCGCCGCGTTGGTCAGGTGTGTGTTTACGTCTGCGGTATCCTCGGGGTACGTCTTGCGCAGACCGTCAATCATAGTCGTGCGCTGGTCTATAACGGTGTTGTATCTCATAACCGCCTGCCTGCCTATGCCCGTCATAAACATTTCGCCCATCTGGTTCATAGTGGCGGTGCTCTTGCCGTTCATAAACACGCCCAAAAAAGTAAACATAGCGATGCATATTACAATACCCGCTATGATGCCTATAAACATTACTCTTTTGGAAAGCTTCTGCCATTTTTTGGTGATTGCGCTCTGCTCCATACCCGCACTTCCTCGGAAAGTATATTTTTACTATCCTATTTTATGCTCTTTTTTTTCGGCTGTCAATATTTTTTGCGTGCGTAATATAATAGTTGCGCGCATATTTACGTGCGCGCAGGCGCGTCGAACGCCAAAACTGTTGACTTACGCGCTTTAAATGGTATACTTTATGTATATTCCCAAACCAAGGGGGATGCTATTATGGCAAAAATTTACACCTCGGCGGAACAGCTTATAGGCAATACTCCGCTGTTAAAACTCGCCAACATACAAAAAAAGTTCGGCTTGACTGCGGAAATTTTAGGCAAGCTCGAATACTTCAATCCCGCGGGCTCGGTCAAGGACAGGGCGGCTAAGGCTATGCTCGACGACGCGGAAGCGCGCGGACTTCTGCGGAAAGGCTCGGTTATAATCGAGCCGACTTCGGGCAATACGGGCATTGGGCTCGCGGCGGTTGCGGCGGCGCGCGGTTACAAAACCGTGATAGTTATGCCCGACAGTATGTCGGCAGAGCGCAGAAATTTATTGCGCGCTTACGGCGCGGAACTCGTGCTGACCGACGGCGCAAAGGGTATGAAGGGCGCAATAGCCGCGGCGGAGGAAATTGCCGCAAAAACGGAGGGCGGCTTTCTGGCGGGTCAGTTTTACAACCCCGCAAACCCGCGCGCTCACGAGCTGACTACGGGACCTGAAATATGGAACGATACCGACGGAAAGGTAGACGCGTTTGTGGCGGGCGTTGGCACGGGCGGAACGCTCAGCGGCGCGGGCAGATATTTAAAGGGCAAAAATCCCGCGATAAAAGTAATCGCGGTGGAGCCGTCCTCTTCCGCGGTGCTTTCGGGCGGGCGAGCGGGCGCCCACGGCATACAGGGGCTGGGCGCGGGCTTTATTCCCGAAAACCTCGATTTATCGGTGTGCGACGAAGTGATTGCCGTTACCGAGCAAGAGGCTTACCGCTTCGGCGCGGAGGCGGCTAAAACCGAGGGCATACTCGTCGGCATTTCTTCGGGCGCGGCGCTGTGCGCGGCGGTGAAATTGGCTGAAAGGGAAGAGTATGCGGGCAAAAAGATTGTAGTAATTTTCCCCGACACGGGCGAAAGGTATTTAACCACGGATATGTTCGGCGGCTGACCGCCATTACTCTGAGGTATGGCAGGCGATAAAGAATAAGTATTTGCCGAAAGCCGCGCAAAGTTATATAATGTTTACGTAAAAAAACAGCGAGGAAACACGTATGAGAAAAATTATAGAAAATAAAACGTTCGACGAAGAAAGGGCGTTGTACGGCAGTAAAGAACTGCTTATAAAAAACGTGTCGTTCGACGGCTCCGCCGACGGCGAAAGCGCGGTAAAGGAGTGCGAAGATATCGAGGTGGAGGGCTGCTTCTGCAACCTGAGATATCCCTTCTGGCACGTGCGCGGGCTTAAAATTTCGGGCACGGAGATGACGGAATACTGCCGCGCCGCGCTGTGGTACTCGCGGGATATACGCATATCTTCGAGTAAACTTCACGGCATAAAGGCGTTAAGGGAGTGCGCGGCGGTAAAAATCGATAACTGCGACATATTGTCGCCCGAATTCGGCTGGTCGACCGACGGAATAGAGATGACGGACAGTACTGCGGAGAGCGAGTACTTTATGCTCCGCGCCAAAAATATCAACTTTAAAAACGTAAAGTTCAAGGGCAAATATTCCTTTCAGTACATAGAAAACGCAACGTTTGAAAATTGCTCTTTCGATACAAAGGACGCGTTTTGGCACGGCGAGAATATCGTGGTCAAGGACAGCGTGATAAAGGGCGAGTATTTCGCCTGGTACTCCAAAAACCTTACGCTTGTAAACTGCAAGATTATAGGCACCCAGCCCTTCTGTTACTGCACGGGGCTTAAACTTATAAATTGCAGTATGGAGGGTTGCGATTTGGCTTTTGAAAAGTCGCAGGCAACGGCGGAAATTACCACTAAGGTAGACAGTATAAAGAACCCTTACGAGGGCGTTATAACCGTACCCGAGGTGGGCGAAATTATCCGCGACGACCCTAAATCTAACGGAAAAATAATTATAAAAAGTGTTGAATGCGCGGTTAAATGAAGCGCAGTTGCGCGTTTGTAACCGTCGGGTTACTCATTGATAAATTATGCTTTTAGGCAGGCACATAAACGGATATTATCTCAAATATATATGGCTGTATCTCATAGGCATTGTCGGCTTGGTTGCGGTTGATTGGTTTCAACTTCTCATACCCGAATATCTGGGCAGAATAGTCGACTTGTTTAACGGAGATACCGCGGATACCTCGGCGTTGGGCGAAATCGTCGTCGGGGTAATTTTTGTTGCCGTAATTCTCTTTGCGGGCAGGGTTATGTGGAGATTTTCCATATTTGCCGCCTCGCAAAAGACGGAGGCGGGCTTGCGCAGGAAGATGTTCGTTAAGGCGGAAAATCTGCCCATATCCTATTACGGAAAAAACAAGGTCGGCACGGTTATGGCGTGGTTTACGACCGACCTCGAAACGATAGAGGAATACCTCGGCTGGGGCACCATTATGCTGTTCGACGCGGGCTTTTTAACCGCGCTCGTAATAATTAAAATGGTGCGGCTCGACTGGGTGTTGTCGCTTATCGTCTTTCTTCCCCTCGCGCTCATAGCCGTATGGGGCGCGCTGGTTGAAAAATTTCTCTCCGAAAAGTGGACGGTACGGCAGAAAGAGTTTGACGGATTGTACGATTTCTCGCGCGAGAGTTTTACGGGCATAAGGGTGATAAAGGCGTTTTTAAACGGCACGCGCCGCCTGCACGGGTTTGCAAAAACGGTTAAAAAGAACAGGGACGCAAACGTTGCCTACGCCCGCCTCGCCGTGCTGTTCGACTGCATAATTTCGCTTATAATCGCGTTGATTACCGCCGTAATTTTAGGCGCGGGCGGTTACTTCGTATACGCATATACAACGGGCGCGCCCGCGGTTGTGTTCGGGCATAAAATTGATATGTCGGCGGGCGATTTGGTTACTTTTTTGGGGTACTTCGAAACTATGATTTGGCCTATGATGGCGCTGGGGCAGATAATTTCTATGCGCTCGCGAGCCAAGGCTTCGCTTAAAAGGGTTTCCGATTTTTTAAACGCGGAGGAGGAAAAGGAGCCGCAAAACGCCCTTGCCTTGACCGACGTAAAGGGCGGGATAACCTTTAAAAACTTTACGTTTTGCTATCCCGACTGCCAAACTCCCGCGCTTAAAAACGTAACGCTTGAAATTGCCGCGGGCGAGCGCGTGGGCGTTATAGGCAAGGTTGGAAGCGGCAAAACGACGCTTGTAAACGCTCTGTTGAAAATTTATCCCGTGGAGGGCGGGCAGGTGTTTATAGACGGCAGGGATATCACCGCCTGCCGCTCTAAGGACGTAAGGGACGCGGTGGCGTACGCTCCGCAGGATAACTTTCTTTTCAGCGATACAATCGCCGGCAACATAGCTTTCGGCGCGGACGGCTGCTCCGATGAAAAGGTAAGGCAAGCGGCGGAGTTCGCCTGTCTGGACGGGGATATTCAGGGTTTCAGGGACGGATACCAAACGGTGTGCGGCGAGCGCGGCGTAACCCTTTCTGGCGGGCAGAAACAGCGAGTGTCAATCGCCCGCGCCTACATAAAGGACGCGCCCGTCCTCATTCTGGACGACAGCGTTTCCGCAGTGGATATGAAGACGGAGGAAGCCATTCTCTCCGCCATAGAGCGCGAGCGCAGGGGCAAGACGACCATAATCGTCGCTTCGCGGGCGAGTACCGTGGCGCGGTTCGACAAGGTCATAGTTATGAACGGCGGAGAGGTGGAAGCGTTTGCGCCGCCCTCCGAGCTGGCGGCAATTTCTCCCACGTACGAAAAAATGGTGCGCTTGCAGACTTTGGAAGAAAGGGTTGCGGGAGGCGGCAGATGACGGAAGAAAAACAAATTCTGCTGGGCGAAAAACACCTGCCGTTAAACGTAAAATTAAAGCGCACATTCGCATACTTAAAGCCCCAGCTTCCGCGCTTTATAACCGCGCTTGCTCTGCTTATTTTAAACGTCGCTTTCGACGTGGCTATGCCCGTGTTCATAAGTTCCGCGTGCGACAATTTAAAGTCGAATTCGCTGAACTTAAACTTTATAATAGGGCTTGCGGTGGGCTATATCTCGGTGGGCGCGGTCAATCAGATTGTGTTGTATATCGAAAGTATGCTGTTGCAGAAGGCGGGGCAGAGCATAGTGGCAACTATGCGGTTGCAGGTGTATTCGCATATCCAAAACCTTTCGCAGAGCCAGCTCGATAAAATGCCCGTCGGTTCGCTTGTAACAAGGGTTGCCAACTATACGGCATCCCTTTCCGACCTGTTTACCGAAGTGCTTGTAAAGGTGCTTAAAAATATTCTTACCGTGGCGGGCGTGTACGGTATGATGCTGTACATAAGCTGGCAACTTTCGCTTGTTATGCTCGCGTTTATTGCCGCCGTCGCCGCAATTTCCTTTATATTCGGCAAAATAATAGGCGCCATTTTCCGCAAGGAAAGGCAATATATTTCCGAACTCAACGCCTACCTCAACGAAAACCTTTCGGGTATGAAGCTCATTCACGTTTTCAACCGCCGCCAATTCAAGGAGACGGAGTTTGTGCTCAAAAACGAAAATCTGCGCAAAGCCCGCTATAAGGTGGTGGTGGCTTTCGGCATTTACCGCCCGCTTATCACTTTAATTTATATATTGTCGATAGCCGCAACTTTCTATCTCGGCATAGGCTTCGGGCTAAATTCGGCAATGCTCGTCGCTTTCTATCTGTATCTATCCAAATTTTTCAACCCCATACAGAATCTTGCCGACCAGCTTAACAACCTACAAAAGGCTTTTACCGCCTCGGAGCGCCTGTTCAATCTTTTGGACGTCGAGCCGCAGGTGCGCGACTGCGAGGGCGCGGAGGAGGTGGAAAACTTCCGCGGGGAAATAGAATTCGAAAACGTTTGGTTTGCCTACGAGGGCGAGGACTGGATATTGAAGGACGTTTCTTTCAAGGTCAACGCGGGCGAAACGTGCGCTTTCGTCGGGGCTACGGGCGCGGGCAAGAGCACGGTGCTTGCGCTTATCGTGCGCAATTACGATATCGCCAAGGGGCGCATACTAATCGACGGCAGGGATATTAAGACGATTAAAATAAAATCCCTGCGCCGCGCTGTGGGGCAGATGTTGCAGGACGTATTTCTCTTCGGCGGCACGCTTAAAAGCAACCTTACACTCGGCGGGAATTTTACCGACGAAGAAATTCAAGCCGCCTGCCGCTACGTAAACGCCGACGGCTTCATTGACGAGCACCCGCAGGGTTTGGACAGGGAACTTTCCGAGCGGGGCGAAAATCTGTCGCAGGGGCAAAGACAACTGCTGTCGTTCGCCCGCACGGTTTTGCACAAGCCGCAAATACTCATTTTAGACGAAGCCACCGCCAATATTGACACGGAAACGGAGGCGCTCATACAGGAAAGTCTGGAAAAAATGCGCAACATAGGCACTATGCTCGTCTGCGCCCACAGGTTGTCCACGGTTAAAAACGCCGATAAAATTATTGTTATGCGCAACGGCGTAATCGCGGAGAGCGGCACTCATTCCGAGTTGCTCGCGCTCGGCGGGTATTACTACGATTTGTACAGTTTACAGTCGGAAAAGCAATAGGAATATTTTGCGGTTTTGAAAGAAAATTACTTTTTTTGTGAAATTCTATCGCTTTCGGTTGACTTTTACAGGCGCGCATAATATAATAGTTAGCGTAATAACTATTTGCCTGTGTACATTTAACTGCCACGGAGCCGTGGCGGTTTTTTTATAAGATAATATTGGCGCTTGCGCGCTTTGGGGGATATGTATTATGAATAAGGGGAAACTTACAAGGCTTGCCGCTCTGTGTATGGCTTGCCTCGGAATGGGCGTGTTTGCCTTTTCGGGCTGTAAAAAGAGCAACGGCGGCGAAACCGGCGGCGGCAACAACACCGAAATCAGCGGCGGAGAACAGGGAGGCAATACCGAAGGCGGAAACGGCTCGGATAACGAAAACCAAGGCGGTAACGAAAGTGGAAACGGAAACGGAGAGCAGGGCGGAAACGAAAACGAGGGAGGCGACGGCGGAGAGCAGGAAGAACCGCCCGTTGAACCCGTAGAACCCGAAGAGCCCGAAATAAAGCCCGTTCAGGGCGGACCTAAGATAACCAAGGCTTCGGCGGGAGAATTGGAGACTGCTTACGTGGAGTGGACCGCCGCGGAAAACGCCGATTGGTACAACGTGTATTACAGCCCCGAGGGCGGGGATAATTGGACTAAGCTGGACGCGCCTTTGGTAAGGCAGTACAAAAATTATTTCCGCGCGGACGCGGTAGGGCTGAAAGCGGGCAGTTACGATATGAAAGTAGTGCCCGTCGGCGCCGACGGAGCCGAAGCCCCGCAGTACGCGGCTTCGGCAAATAAAATGGCGGTTTACGCTCACGAGCGTTCGGGCTACGCGTTTGTAAACAACACTTCCAAGGCTACGGCTTCGGGCGCGTACAATATGGACGGCACCCTGCGCGAGGGCGCGATTGTGCTGTACGTAACCGACGCCAATTTTTCAAGCGTGTCGCTCGAAGTGGGCGGCGTTACCGTAACGGGCTTGGATAAAATTTTAAACGAGGGATACAAGGAAAAGAACGGGGCTACCAAGCCGCTTTGCGTAAGAATTATAGGCAGTATAGGCGACGAACAGCGCGGCATAACCACCGACGCCAAGGGCGATTTGAACATTAAGGGCGTAACGCAGGGGCTTACCGTCGAGGGCATAGGCAACGACGCCACCGCCAACGGCTGGGGCTTCCACATAACGGGCAGTTCCAACATAGAAATACGCAACATAGCGCTTATGAATTCAATAGGCGGCACCAAGGACGGCATAGGTTTCGAAAACGCCTGCGACCACGTGTGGGTGCATAACTGCGACTTCTATTACGGGCACGACTGGGGCGGCGACCAGAAAAAGGGCGACGGCGCTCTGGACACCAAGTCCTGCACATACGTAACCCATTCGTACAACCGTTTCTGGGACAGCGGCAAGTGCAACTTGCAGGGAATGAAGAGCGAAAAGACGACCAACTACATAACCTATCACCACAATTGGTTCGACCATTCCGACAGCCGCCACCCCAGAATAAGGACGTGCACCGTCCACATTTACAACAACTACTTCGACGGCAACGCCAAGTACGGCGTGGGCGTAACTATGGGCGCAAGCGCGTTTGTGGAAAACAATTATTTCCGTTCGACCGCATCGATGAAGCCTATGCTTTCGTCGGGGCAGGGTACCGACGCGCTGGGCGAGGGCACGTTATCGGGGGAAGCGGGCGGTATGATTAAGTCGTTCGGAAACATATACGACTGCTCGGCTTCCAACCTTAAACTGTTGACGCAAAACAATTCCTCCGCCGACCAAATCGACTGCTACGAAGCTTCGTCGCGCGACGAAGAGGTGCCCGAAAGCTACAAGACGGCTGTCGGCGACACGGCGTACAACAACTTCGACACCGCAGAGGATATGTACGAGTATACCGTGGATACCGCCGAGCGGGCTAAGGAAAAGGTTGAAAGGTACGCGGGCAGGGTCGACCAAGGCGACATACGCTATGAATTCGACGACGCCACTCAGGACGCCAACTACGACGCGATTCCCGAACTGAGAAATATTCTCAACAATTACTCCAAGACGCTTACGCTTGTCAAGGTGGGCGACTTGCCCGTTGGCGGAGGCTCCTCCGGCGAGGGCGGAAGCGGCGAAGGGGACGGCGGTGGCGAAACGCCGCCCGTAAACCCTCCCGAAACCGTGGCTGGCGAAATAGTCTACGTGCCGGCAACCGACGGAACGGCGGGCAAGGGCGCAATCAAGGCGGGCAACGGGTATAAATCCGGTTCAGCCGCCGTTACGATAGACGGCATATCCATTGCCGCGGGCAAGGCGCTTAAAATAGATTCTTCGGGCTTCGTCAAGTTTACTCCCGATAAAGATATGACGCTTACGCTCTATCTCTTCGTTAATTCAATCAAGGTGAACGGCGTTGAAAAGACGGGCGAGCAGGCGGGCGGATACTTCGTTATTACCGTAACGGTAACCGCGGGAGTGGAATATAACGTTACTAAGGGAAGTAAGGAAAACCAGCTGTTTATGCTTAAACTTACTCCGCTTGCGTAAGGGCTTGACCCGTATAATAAAATTATGTAAAATAAATGCGGTCGGCAAAAGTGCCGACCGCATTTTTAAAGGAACGCATATGTTGAGATTATTCGGAATTAAAAACGCGCAATTTAACGACGATGAGCTTTTTGCCGAAAAGCTTGCGCTTTTAGACGGCGAAAGGCGCGCCCGTGTAAACGCGCTTGCCTTGCGGGAAAAGAAAAACTCCTGTCTTGCGGCGGGCTTGATTGTGCCGCTCGCGTTGAAGAAGTGCGGGTACTCGGGCGATGTCGTTACGGCTACGGGGCAATGGGGCAAGCCTTTTCTCGTAAAGCCCGCGGGGGTGTTTTACAACGTTTCCCATTCTGGCGATTGGACGGTAATCGCGCTGTCGGACGGCGAAGTCGGTTGCGATATTCAGCAGGTCAAGCCCGTGGACCTAAGGCTTGCGGGCAGGTTTTTCACCGCGGAAGAAAGCCGCGCAATCGCGGCGGCTGGGGGTAAATCGCAGGAGCTGTTTTACCGCTATTGGGTGGTAAAGGAAAGCTATTTAAAGGCGGTGGGAGTAGGGCTAAACCGCGCTCTCAACTCCTTTTCCGCGCGCTTTACCGCGGGCGGCGTTAAGGTGTGCGACGGGGAGGGGGACGGCGGTTGGCTTGTTTCGGAAATCGACTGCGCCGAGGGGTACAAACTTGCCTGTTGCGCGCGGGAATACGCGCCCGACTGCGGCGTTGAGGAACTTAAAATATAGTCGCGCGGCGCGCCGCGGCGTATCTCTTTTGTTTATGCTACGTATAAATATTGCTAATAATTGGTTTTCCGCCGCAGTGGTTAAAATCGGTTGCAAAAACTTTTAAAATGTGATAAAATACAGTATCGAAGAGATTTTATGCATTTATTCCTGCATAAACGTGTTATATATTCAATAATTAAACGGAAAGGAGGTTCGTACGTATGTCAAAAAATTTCAACGCCATAAAGCGTAAATACTTTATTGCGGCAATAATCGCGGGCGTTGCGCTGGGCATATGTTGCGGCGCGGCGGCAACCTGCGGGTTGGCTGTAATTTTAAAGCGTTGCGCCGTAGAATTCTTCTGGGCGCTGTATATTCCTATCGGCTTGGTTCTTTCCGCGGGCTTCGGCGGGCTGTTTTTTCTTATCTTGCGCCCCTCGGATATAAAGGTGGCTAAAAAGCTCGACCGCGGCTATTCCTTAAAACAGAAAGTGCAGACGATGGTGGAGTTTTCCGCCGAGGACGGCGCAATGGCGCAACTGCAAAGGGAGCAGGCGGACGAAGCTCTCGGCGCGGCGGCTAAAAAGAGAATAGATTTGAAATGGCTGTGGAAATTTGCGTTTATTCCCGTGCTTGCCGTTGCAATGCTGTTCGTGGGAATATTCGTGCCCGCCAAAAAATCCGCCGATACCGACCCCATAATCGATATCACCGTGGCGCAGAGGGCGGCGCTTGCCAACCTCATTGCCGAAGTGAGGGAGTCCTCGCTCGAAGACGGGCTTAAAACTTCGACGGTGGAAGTGCTGGACGGGCTTATGAGCGGGCTGGATAAATCGCAACCGCAGAGCGTGGTGCGCGCGGCGGTCATTTCCTCCGTAAAGCTTATAGACGGGCTTGTGGCTTCTACAAACACCTATCTTAAAGTAAACAACGTGTTCAAAGCCGACGAACAGCTTAAAACGCTTTCCTCGGCAATGGTAAGCGGCGTAGTGTTCTACAAGAGCACGGGAATTCGGCTTTCCAGCTTCGAAGCGGTAAAAACGCACGAAAAGAAAGCAGACGAGAGCATTTCCGCCGAGCTTGAAAAGTGGAGGGAAAATTTCCTCCTCGACTATTCCGTTAAGATTGACGGCAACGACAACCGCGCGCCCATAGCCGTGGCGGAAGCCGCCAAAAAGCTTAAAGCTTATTCGGCTAATCTGGACAGAAATTTGAAGCTGGACGACCTTGCGCAGTACGTCCCCGCGGAGCAGAATACCCGCGCGGCAAAGGACGGGTTGTATACTTCGCTCTCTACGTTTGCAAAAACGCTTGCGGAGCTGGCTTCGTCTACTTCGGGCATAAACAACAACCAATCGTATTACGAAAGCATAAGGCGCGCCTGCACGGAATTTAGCGGACAGGCGACGGCGGCGCTGTGCGCGCAGTCGTACAACTGCACTATGGACGAATATATAAGAAACGCGCTTGCCAAAATATTTGACATAAGCGTTTCGCAGTTCGGTTCCAACGAGGACGTAGCCCCGAGCAACCCCGGCGACAACACCCCCGGCGAGGAGGAGCCGCCCAGCCCTATCGGACCCGGCGACATAACTTACGGAAGCGACGACAAGGTTTTAAACGTGGATACGGGGCTTTCGGAAGAGTACGGCAATCTTTTGGATAAGTACAACGACAAGGTAACCGAATATATTATGGCGGGTGCCTGCTCGGAAGAAGTGGCGCTGTATATAAGGCAGTATTTCCAGATGCTGTACAACGGCATTAAGGAAGATAAAGAATAATTTCCGTCGTCGCGCTGCGTAAGGCGCGGCGAACGCGTACAAATCAAAAACATTTGCGTAACAGAAAAAGAGGAGTATAAGAATGGCTAAGAGCAATAAGGCAGAAAGTGCAGAGTTGACCGAAGAAGCGGCGCAAACCGCTCCCGCAACGCAGGCGAATAGGGGCGCGGCGGACGTTGAGCGCAACACCGAAAGGGTAAAGGCGTTCAGCAAGTCTATCGCCAAGGTAAGGGAAGAGCTTGCTAAGGACGTGGTAGGTCAGAAGGATATTATAGACAACGTACTCATTGCAATCGTGGCGGGCGGCAACGTCCTGCTCGAAGGCGTGCCCGGCGTAGGTAAAACGCGTTTGGTGCGTTCGCTGGGTAAAACGCTCGGCTTGCCCTTCTCGCGTATACAGTTCACGCCCGACCTTATGCCCTCGGACGTTACCGGTACCAACATAATAGAAAAGGGCGCGGACGGCAAGATGAACACCGTGTTCCAGCGCGGACCCATATTCGCCAATCTCGTGCTTGCAGACGAAATTAACCGCGCCACGCCCAAAACGCAGTCGGCGATGCTCGAAGTTATGCAGGAGCATAAAATAACCGTAGCCAAACAGACCTATACGCTTAGCGAGCCTTTCTTCGTGCTTGCAACCGAAAACCCCATAGAGCAGGACGGTACCTACCCTCTGCCCGAAGCGCAGATGGACAGGTTTATATTTAAGCTCATAGTAGAGTTCCCCTCGGTGGACGAGCTTGCAGACATAGTCAATATGACGCAAATCACCCTCGAAGAAACGGCGGAAGCGGTTATTGACGGACCTACGGTAATGGAGATGAGGGCGCTTGCCAAGAACGTGCCCGTAATAGACGACGTGCTTAAATACGCGGTAAATCTTGTTTCCAACTCTCACCCCGAACTCGAAAAGACGAGCGAAACGGCTAAAAAGTACATCAAGTACGGCGCGTCGCCCCGCGCGGCGCAGGCGCTTATAACGGCGGCCAAGGTAAGGGCGCTTATGAACGGCAACTACAACGTTTCCTACGAGGATATCGACGCGTTGGCGCGCCCCGTTTTAAGGCACAGAATTAAAATAAACTATACGGCGGTAAACGAAAAGCTTACGGTCGACGGCGTTATAGGGCTGCTCTTGCAGGAAAACAAAAAACTCAGCAGATAAAGTAATAATACGGGCGGCGCGCAGACGGCAGGTAAAATTCTGCCATTGCGCATTGCCGTACAAGCAATAAATCAAAATGGTAAAAACGGTGATAGACGACGAGCTGTTGCAACAGATAGAGCTGTTGCAGATGCTCGTCAAAAACAACGTCGCGGGTATGTTCGGCGGAAACCATAAGAGTAAAACTTACGGTTCTTCGTGCGAGTTTGCCGATTACAGGGAGTACACCCCCGGCGACGACATAACCAAAATCGATTGGAACGCTTACGCGCGCTTCGAAAAGCTTTACACAAAGCTGTTTCTGGACGAAAGGCAGATGCACACGCGCATCTATATAGACGCAAGCAATTCAATGGGGTTCGGTAAGGGCAGGAAAGACGAACAGGCGCTGAAAATCGCGGCGGCGTTCGCCTATCTTTCCGTATGCGAAATGGACAAGGTTTCCGTGTATACCGTAAAGGACAAACAGGTTGAAGCGGTTATAAGCGGTATGCTCGGCAAGGAAGCTTATATAAGCTCGATAGGCAACTTAAACAACGTAACCTTTTCGGGCGACAGTTATATTTCCGACGCAATCGTGCCCTCTTCGGTGGGCTACGGCGACGGTATGTCGATAATCATTTCCGACTTTTTGACGGATAACGACTACGAGGCGGCAATCGACCACCTTACGGGCAAAAAGAGGCACGTGCTGTGCGTTCAGGTGCTTTCCAAAGAGGAGTTGCACCCCAAGGCGCGCGGAAAGATGCACTTTTTCGACAGCGAGGATTCGGGCAAGTATTACCGCAAGAATATCACAAGGGAAATTGCACAGGCTTATAAAAAGGCTTTGGAGTACGCCACGGGCAGAATACGCGAGTACTGCGCCGCGCGCGGAGCCGACTATATGCTGGTAAACGCGGAGGAATCCGTAAACGGACTCTTCTTCGAAAGGCTTACGGGCGAGGGGGTGCTTAAATGAGTTTTCTTTATCCTCTCGGGCTGTTGGGGCTGCTCGCCATACCCGTTCTTATCTTTATTTATATTATAAAGAGCAAGTATACGGAGCAGACGATAACTTCCACGTATCTGTGGACGCTCAGCGAAAAGTTTTTAAAGCGTAAAAACCCCATAAACAAAATTACGGGCATTATCAGCCTCATTTTGCAGATACTTGCGGTAATTTTTATATCAATAGCGCTTGCGCACCCCGTGTTCGTGCTCAAAGGCAGGGCTAACGACTACTGCTTCGTTCTGGACGGTTCGGGCAGTATGAACACCGTGCAGGAAGGTTCCACCCGTTTCGAAGCGGGCAAGGAGCGCATACGCGGCATAATAAATTCCGCGGCGGACGGCTCTACGTTCACGCTGATTACCACGGGCAACGTAACCGACACGGTTATGAAGCAGACGGAGGACAAAAAGACGGCGTTAAGACAGCTTGACGCGGTTGAGCCCTCCTTTGTCGCTTCCGATTTTGCGGGCGCGGTGTCCGAAGCGCAGAAGTATTTTTCCGAAAATCCCGCCTGCAAGTTTTACGTGATTACCGACAAAACGTTCGGCGCGGAGAAAAACGTTGAGGTAATAAACGTCGGTTCGCAGGCGAACAACTGCGCGCTCGAAGACGTTGACTACGCATTTACCGTCGGCGGCGGAGTGCTTGTAAGCGGCAAGGCGTTTGCATACGACGGCGACGCTTCGGTTACGGTCGAGCTGTTCTACGACGGCAACGGACGGGCGGTCGCTTCAACCGACGTAACCCTTACCAAGGGCGAGGGCGCGGGCTTTACGATTGAATGGACCGCGGGCGAGGACGAAAGCCTGCCGCAGTTCTCTTCGCTTAAAGTCGCTATAAAACAGGGAGATTCCCTCCGCCTCGACAACGAAGTTATACTGTACAACACGCACAGCGACGCTTCTTACAGCACGCTTATTGTAAGCGAAACGCCCTTTTTCATACAGACGTCGCTGCTTGCCGCGTTCGGCAATTTAAAGCGCGAAGTCGTTTCCCCGAAAGACTACAACGACGAAATGAGGGGATACGGTCTGTACGTTTTCCAGAATTTTACTCCCGAAAAGATGCCCGAGGACGGCGCGGTGTGGTTTATTAACCCCAATACGGGCGTCGACGGCACTTCCGGCTTTTCCGTGCGCGGGGTAGAGCAGTTTAAAAACGCGGTGGAGCTTAAACTCAGCACTTCCACCTCTTCCAAGGTTACCGACCTTTTGAAGCACACGGACAAGAGCGACACCACGGGCGTAACGCAATATATTAAGTGCGGACAGTTCCGCAATTTTACAACGCTTATGACCTGTAATAACGACCCCGTCGTGTTTGCGGGCACAAACGCGTACGGCAACAGAGAAGTCGTGTTTGCAATCGACCTTGTTGAAACTTCCGACTTTGCTATGTCGTATAACGCGCGTATACTGACCTATAATCTCATCCGTTACACTTTCCCCGAAATAGTCGAAGGCTCGTCCTTCTACTGCGGAGATTCCGTTGAAATAAACGTGCTTGCAAACTGCACGGCTATTAAGGTGGAGCTTCCTTCGGGCAAGGCGGAATATCTGGATACTTCCACGGCAAGCGTAAAATACAAGCTTACCGAGGTGGGCGAGTATACCGTAACGGCTACCGTGGGCGGTATATTGCAGAGCGTAAAAGTTTATTCGCAACTTCCCGTTGCCGAACGCATATCAGGCGCAACGGAAGCAAGTTTTGTTTTGAACGGAGAACCCAGCACCGTAAAACGTGATGGTAAGTACGAGGATTTGTTGTATGCGTTTATAATCCTCGCCGTGATAGTCGCAGCGGATTGGATGGTGTATTGTTATGAGCAGTATCAACTTCGATAATCCCTGGCTGTTGCTGTTGGCGATTCCCCTTGCCGCGCTGTTTATCGTTCCCTTCTTTATCGCAATAAGAAAGGACAACGCAAACGGACACAATATCGCTTCGGGCGTCATCCATATTATTATGGCGCTTTTAATAGCGTTTGTAGCCGCGGGCACAAGCGTAGTTACCACGGTAACGCAGACGGACGTATACGTGCTTGCCGACGTTTCTTACTCGGCTAATAAAAATCTTGACGTGGTTGACGGATATATCCGCGACCTCGGCAAATCGCTTCCCGACAATTCGAGAATGGGCGTGATATGTTTCGGCAGGGATACCCAGCTCATTACCCGTCTCGGCGAGAGGGTTAAAAGCGTTAAGACGGCGGAAGTGGACGACAGCGGCACCGATATAGTCGGCGCGCTCGACTATGCCGGCTCGCTCTTCCGCGACAACGTTATAAAGCGCATAGTGCTTATAACCGACGGCAAGCAGACCGACCAGAGCGACGCCAACGCGTTAAAGACGCAGGTTACCGCTCTTGCGGACAGAAAAATTCACGTAGACGCCATTTATCTCGACGACAACCTTAAAGACGACGCGAGGGAAGTGCAGCTTTCCTCCGTGCAGTACACCCAAACGGCTTGTTTAAACCGTCAGGAGAGCGCGGTAATAACTGTTAATTGCAGTTGCCCCGCAACCGGAACGGAAGACGGCGAGGTTAAGCCGTACGAAGTGGAAGCGTTGTTCACTCTTTACAGAAACGGCGAAGTTTACAGGCAGAAAACCGAGTGGCTTACGCGCGGAAGCAACGCCGTCAGCTTCGATTTGCCTACGGGTGAAGCGGGCACTTTCGACTACGAAGTAAAAATGGAGTGCAAAGAGGACGAAAACAAGGTAAACAACGTAATCTCTTTCACCCAGAAAGTTTCCGACGAATTTAAAGTTTTGCTTATTACCGAGAATATCGAGGACGAAATACAGCTTAAAAAGATTTACGGCGAAAAGGCGCAAATCGACGCCCCCTACTATCTTTCGGGGCAGGTTCCCTGTTCGGTGGAACAGCTTTGCGAGTACGACGAAATAGTCCTCTCGGACGTAAACGTGCTCGAATTGAACAATTCCGAGATGTTCCTTGCAAGTTTGGACACGGTCGTTTCCCTGTTCGGCAAAAGCTTGGTAACGTTCGGGGATATGCACATTCAAAACTATCCCAAGGGCGATTTAAAGGCGCTCAGCAATATGTTGCCCGTCGTGTTCGGCAAGAGCGAGGACGACCCCAAACTGTTCACTCTGCTTATCGATACTTCTTACAGCTTGGACCAGGACAACAGATTTGTGCGCGCAAAGAGGGCGGCAAAGGAAATAATCAACCTGCTTTCCGACGAGGACTACGTTGCCATAGTCGAATTCAACGGCTACGCAAACACCGTATATCAGCCCGTGGAGCTCTCGCAGTCGCGCAAAGATTTGCTTGAAACGGTAGATATGCTCGGCACAAGCCAGGGCACAAATATCGGGTTGGGCATAGACGCCGCTTACAATTTAATCAAGGGCGGGCGTTACAGCCAAAAGAAAATTATGCTCATTTCCGACGGTCTTTCCGAAAGCCTTAACGTTACCGACAAGGTTAACAAAATGACGGAGGAGGGCATTTCCACCTCTTCGCTGGACGTGGGCAGGTACAAAAACAGCGAGGCTTCCGCCGCAAAGACGCTTTTGCAGAACATAGCCAACTTCGGCAAGGGCAAGTATATGGATATAAGCACCGAGTCCGACCTCGAAAGCGTTATTGCCAACGACTTGCCGCAGGAGAGCAACGACAGCCGCGGCAACCAATCGGGTGTGCGCATTAAAAGGCGCAGCGACAGCGTGCTCGACGGCATAGAAATCGACGAATTGGCTTCCAAAAAAAACTACGTTAACGACTATCTTTTCGCGGTTGAAAAGGGAAGCGCGGTAACCGTGCTTACGGTAAACTACAACAGGCTCAGCAAACCCTCGCAGGAACCTTATCAGGCTCCGCTGTACTCTTACAGGGCGTACGGCAACGGCAGGGGATCCACTTTCACCAGCGCGATGAGCGGAAATTGGGTTTCGGGTATAGAAACTTCCATACGCGAAAAACTGTTTACGAACATTATGCAGACTAATATCCCCGCGGAAAAGACAAACTATCCCTTTATTTTGGACGTGGCGAAAGAGGACGGGTACTCGCAGATTACCTTAACTCCCGAAACGATGCGGTTAGACGCCGTAACGGGAATAGAGGTTACCAAACCCGACGGCGCTGTGGTAAGCGGAGTGTTTACCGTTCTTACTTCCAACTTCGGCTACACTTTGGAAACTCCCGATACGGGCAAGTACGTAATAAAGGTTAAATACTCTTACGGCGGGTACGAATACGAGGCGGAGCGCACGCTGAATATTTCCTATTCCTCCGAGTACGACAGCTTTGCGCTGTACGATGCCGCCGTGCTTCACAAGGCGATTGGCGCAAACGGAAAAGTAAGCGAAAACGGCAAGCTGACAATAGTAAACGACGATAAGGAAGTCGGTCTGTACAATCTTTCCCTCAATCTGCCCTTGCTCAGCGCGTGCGTTGCGCTGTACGCGGTGGATATAGCAGTGCGCAAGCTTAAATGGGAAGATATCAGAAGTTTCTTTAAAAGAGGCAAGAAGGTTAAAAAGTAATGGTGGGAAAAGTGAAAAAATCTAAAACTTTTTTGGCTGTACTCGCCGCGTTGCTGTTTTCCGCAGTCTTTGCGGGTTGCGGCGAATACAAGCCTCCGCAGACGGGGGATAACAATCCCCCCGTCGGACCTGTCGACCCCAATCCGCCCGTAGACCCTACGCCCTCCGAGGACGCGTTCAAGGTAAGCCTTACCCTGCGCGACGGAAGCGCGTTTACCAAGGCTAATTATTCCAAAATAACGACTTTGCAGGCGCAGTGGACTAACGCGGATAACACAAACGAAATTTACCGCGCGTATTTTAACGAGGAGGGAGTGGCTTCGAGGAGCGACCTCGACGGCGACTACACCGTTACGCTGGTAACCCCTCCCGACGGATACACTTATAAATCTACCGACAAGAGCCACGAGGCGACCAACCTGTCAAAGGAAACCGATATAGAGCTGTGGCCGCTTCTCAGCTTGGGAAAGCGGGAAATTTACGCAAATTCCACGCCCTACTACTCGCTGGCTTCGACGGGCGCGTACAGAATTTCCCTCGGCGTTGGCGAAAAGATAATGTTTAACTTTAAGCCGCAGGGGCAGGGCGAGTACTGTTTAGAAACGTTTGCCGACGTGGTTGCAAACGAAATAAACCCCAAGCTGGACGTGCACAACGGCAATTTGCCCGCGTATATGAACCCCGCAATCGCATCTTCGCAGGACGGGGGCGGCGCGGAAAACACTTATACCAAAAATATAAAGTGGCTTTACAACGTTTCCTCCGACCAGGTGGGTAGCGGCTTGATTTTTAAACTGTATTCCGAAAGCCGCAATCCCAACGCCAAAGAGCTTTTAGTAGACTTCATTCTGGAATGGATGGACGACTATGACGACCCTACCTGGTTGCCCAGCGTGGAAGTGCCTATAACCGAAACGCTTGAAAAGCAGCAAACGCCCGCGGGCACGTTTACGTTCTGCGCAAACCGCCCCGACGCGAACAAGACGCTTAACGCCAAAAACGTAAAACTCAACCCCAACGACGGCTATTATTACTATTACGACGCTCAGACGGGTTACGGCGACAGACTGTACGCTATGCTCGGCGGCGATAACGAGGTGCACTCGTCTTTCAACAACGCCAACATAAAACTCAACTATATAATGCCCGACCGCAAGGAACGCGCAAAGAATTACGAAAATTTTGTGCGCGGGGCAAACGGATATATGGCAAACGCAAATTCGGACGGCTGTTACCCCGTTACGGAGGAGCTTAAACAGTTTTTGCAGGACTATGCAAAATCGCAGTCCCTCTTTTTCGACGGCAACGGTCTGGCGGAAACGAAGTATTACGAGGACGAAAACGGCAGACCTGTTCCCGGACCTGCGTACGTGTCGGACGAGGACAGCCAGTGGATGTACGCCTGCGGATATTACGCATAGTAAACCGCCGATAAACTTTTCTGCAATTTGCGAACAAGGTGAAGAAAATGAAAAATACAAAACTTATTAAAATAATTTCCTGCTTAGCCGCTATGGTTCTGCTCGGCGCTTCAACGCTGGCGGGCTGTAAAAAGGAGGAGCACGCCTACCGCTGGACGGTAGAAACCGAAGCTACTTGTTCTACGACAGGCAAGCGGAGGGGAGTTTGCGGAATTCACGCCGAGGTAAAGGAAGAGGTAATACCAATCGCTCCCGACAACCACGTTTACGGGGAATGGCAGGTGGAAAAGCCCACCGCGGACGCGGAGGGCTTGGCAACCAAGATTTGCACGCTCAATTCGGCGCACACGAGCCGTACGGTTCTGCCTAAAATAACGGAGGACGGCGCGGGCTATCTGTCGTCCGAAATAACCAAGCCTTCTACTTCGATTGCCGAGGGCGAGCGCACGTTTGTGTTCGAGCACGCCGACGGCAACGTGGAGTTTACCGTAACTTTGCCCAAGCGCGCGGTTGAAAACGTTGAGGACGCCGTGCTTCTCGGTTCTTCTCTCGGTCATTTGGTGCGTTCTGCAAGCGGCAGGTACAGCGACGCCAAGCACGCCAACGCCACGCCTTTCAGCTGTTACTACGGCGACGATTACACCCGCGTTTTAGACGGAGGCAATTCGGAAGCGTATTGGTACACCAAGGACGACGAAGGGAAAACTTTCGGAATTTTCGCGCAGGCGCAAATAAACAACGGCGAGCTGGGCGAGTTGAAGTCCGACCCGAAAGTAGTTGAAAATTCAACCGACGAAAACCTTCTCGGTTACGGATATTCTTCGGGCGTGAACACCATACGCGGATTCGGCGCGGAAGATACGCTTTTAAAGTACTATCAGGCTTACAGCGCCGCCAAGGCTAACGGCGAGGCGGTGTATCCCGAGGAAAACCTTATAAAAGTGCTTGAAACGGGCGAGTACCGCGGCACTTTCTCTTACAGCCACGCGGAAACGCCCCACTTTGCGCGTTACAGCATAGAGTTCGAGCTGTATCCCACGGGCGTAATCAAAACTTTGAAAGTAAACACGATGTTTATCCGTACCTTCCTTATAGAGGTTGACGCCAACGGCAACCAGCTGTTCTACAAGGACGGACCCAAGAAGGGCGACATTGTATACGCCGAAGAATACGAATTGTCCGACGGCGCCAACCAGTACGAAACGGACGGCGAAGGCAACATAATTTACAGCGGCGTTAAAACCGATTGCGACGGCAACGTGCTTCTCGATAAGGACGGCAAAGAAATTCCCAGACCCAAGCCCTTGGGGCGCGACACGAGGAAGTACTATTCCGACGCGCACGAGTTTGTCGTAAACAGGGTTTTGCAGTACGACGAGCCCGTGTTAAAGACGGAAAACGACGTCGTTCCCGAAAGCCCCTTTACCAGCGAAGATTTGTATATAAAATCTTTCAACGTAACTTACGGCGGAAAGGTTGTGGGGGAGGAGCGTGTATCCGTTCCCTCCAAAACCAAAGTAGACTTCGGCATAGCCGATATACTGCCCACTACGGCGGGGCTCGATTACGACCCTATTATCCCCTATATCAGCACGCCTACGGGCGAAAAGCAGCTGACAATACACGAAAGCGATAACTCTTTCAGTATGACGGGCTACTTCGATAAAGAGAAAAAGATAGTTTCAATCGTATCCAAGTATGCGGGCGAGGTTACGCTTGTGTTCAGGACTAAGGGCGGCAAAGTTGTAAAGAACGTAAACCTTACGGTAGAAAAGAGCGCGCCCACCACGATAAGCGCGGAGGTCTACGCCTATACCGACGCGGACGGAACGGAAAGGCATATCTGGACGCAGTACACGCCCGAAAGCGCGCCCGTAACCGTATATGCGGGGCAAAAGCTGTATATCCGCGCGAAAGCTTCTCCCGAGGAAGAGCTTTACTGCGACACAAGCTTTAAAGCTTCGGTAGGCACGTCTGCGGCGGATAAGGTATCGTTTACCAATTACGTGGAATTCGACGGCGGCAAAGTAAGCGAAATGGTTGCAAACACCGCGGGCGAGTACAGCGTATGGCTCGAATACGATAAGGCGGGCGACGTGTACACCTCTTTCAAGGTAAAAGTGCTCGACGTGCCCGATATGCGCGAACATTTAGACGGGCTGTATACAACAAGGTTGCAGTACTTCGGCGAAGACTCCCTGCCCGCCGACCTGAACGTAACTTTCAACAAGAGCGCGAGCGATTGGCGCCGCGGAACGATTACCGCGGAAGTAGACGGCAACACCGCAACCTATAACTACGTGTTCGACAGGGATACGGGCAAGCTTACTACCACGTTTGTAAGCGGCATAAACGGCGCAACCGCCGACTTCGAATTTTCCATTAACGAAATGTACAAGTTGACCGTTACGCACTCCACGGGCTTCGGCGACAATAAGGAAACGGTTGTTCTTGCCCGTCCCAAAACGGCGGAGTAACAATCGCTACAACTTAAAAGACAAAAAATTACAACCCCCTTGCGGTAAGTCAACGCAAGGGGGTTGCTGTTTTGCTATAAGTAATACTAAACTATGGTATAAGAAAACGCACTATTTAATACAAGTAAAATTACATAAAACACTTGCCAAAATGAATTTTCGGTGATAAAATATAAATAAAATATGCGTATATGACTAAATATTCGCATAATTATGCAAAATGTGGAAATATTTTTTCGGCGGAGCGTTGCCGTCGGCGGTGGGGAAACACCGCTAACAAGTACCGTTTTTCTGAAATTTAAGGAGATAAGCTATGAACAAAAAGGCAAAAATTATGCTCGTGCTTCTGTCTGCGGCAACTATGACCGCGGGCGTGTTGGGGCTTGCGGGCTGTAAGAAGAGCGGGAATACTACTGCAACTCCGAGCGTTGAGCAAACGTATCAGAGTTACGTGGCGTACGCGCAGGCGAACAATTTAGAAGTGCTTTCCTACGACGAGTGGATACAGGCGATTCTGGGCGCGTCCAAACCCGGTCCCGCAGGACCTCAGGGCGAGGACGGCGAAAAGGGCGAGCAGGGCAACCCCGGCGAGCCCGGCGCAACAATCGATAAAATAGTATTAAGCCCCGACGGCAAGGAACTTATAATTTCCTATACCGACGGCAGGACGGAAGACCGCATTAAACTGCCCGAACAGGTAACGCACGTTCACACCTACGGCGGCGACGACGATATCGTCGTCCTTATCCCCAAGGGCGATAAGGACGGTCTTGGCTATAAGGTGTGTCAGGATAAGGGTTGCGACCACGTCGAACTCGTCGTTTTGAAAAAATCGTTTGACGTAACCGTTAAAATGGACGGCAACCCCGTGGAGGGTATCGACGTAGTAATAAACGGTCAAAGGGCAACCTCTAACTCCAAGGGCGTTGCAAGCGTAGTTGATTTCGGCGATTTCAACGACTACATAATTTCCGTAGACACGCAGGGCTACGCCACCGACAGGGTTTACAGGACGGGCAACGCTTCTACTATGGAAATAGGCATTTGCAAAGTTTTGGATTCTACCGTTGACGAGTACGGCAATAAGGTTGGCTTAGTCAACAGAGCCGATACGTTTTCTATGATAATAGGTACTGCCGACGACGGTTGGGGCGGTATAGAGATTAGTGAAAATACCGTTTACGTAAGGGGCGGAGAAACGCAAGCCAAAAAATACCGTATAACGCCTTCTTCCGATGCGGCGGAAATCAAAGACGCGAATTACAACAACGTGCTTGTCGACGGTTCTTATACCGTAACCGTTCCTGCGGGCGGTTCCGTAGAAATAAAATTTACGGCAAATATGATGAAGCTTTTGGCGAATAATCATCCTGCGGGCGACGATTTCATATATAAAATCGAGGTGGAGGAGTTGCCCAGCCCCGTTGAAGGTTCGGAAGATTTACCCCTTCTTTCGCCCTCTAACGAAGCCGTAACTCTTCCCGAGGGGGCTACCGATTGGGTGTACTATACCTGGAATAACCCCGACAGGTCGATAGGTGAAATCAGCTTCGAGCTTACGGGCGTAGACGTTGAATTCTCTTTCAAAGAATATGATACAAAAAGTTGGAAGGTTAAGGATAAAGCGCTCGAAGCGGTAGCCGGGGGGCAGAGTTATAAACTTGTAGAAGGTTCGAACAACTTAAACGCAACAAAACCCTATTCGTTCAGGGTAAAGGCGCATAGCGGCGCTACGGAAGCTTCGTTTAAAATAAATGCGTTAACCTCTTTGGGAACATTGCTTAATCCTCAGGTTGCTAAGCTTGGCGAACGCAATGCCTATGATTACGGTAGCAACCAAACGGACACCGCAAAGAAATGGTTTAAATTTGACGTTCAGCAGGGCGAATATATCGTAGCGCTTGAAGGTTATGAGTATAGCATTTATAAAGGTAAACCGCAAAGCGAGAACGAAAGAGGTTTGTATTATTCTCAGGAATCTAAGAGTTTGGTAAAACTTGACGCCGGTGAATATTATATTGCCGTTAATTCTCAAATGATAGATAATAACAGGGTGTGCGCGTTTACCTTACGCAATTATAATGCGGCGGAGGACGAGGGTACAATCCTTTCCAAGCCCAAGGCAATTACCGTAGACCTTTCGAGCGGCAACGCAACATTTGAAACGACGTCGGTTGTTGCGGGAACAACAATGTATTATACTTTCAACGCGCCTAATAACGGAACATTGAAGGTTTCGGCATCGGTTGCCGACGGCAATTTATCCGATTATAATGTTTTCCTTAGTAATGCAAACGGGTCAATGACTACGCGAACCGAGGTAACTTATAAAAAGGATAATAAAATAATAGTTTCGGCAGTATCCTATGCCGAAGGCGTAACTTCTTTCACCGTTAAACTCGAATGGACGGAAGAGAAGCCCGTCGACCCCGTCGACCCCCCCGTCGACCCTGAAAATCCCGATAATCCCGAGCCTCCCAAGCCCGTTGCAAAGGCTCACGTTTTCACAGTTACCGACAGTCAAGGCGCTGCGGTTGCGGGCGTTAAGGTTTCGGTTGTTATCGACGCGGAAACTAAGGTTGAAGGCACTACCGACGAAAACGGCAACGTAACGCTCAGCTTTATCCCCGGCGCATACAAGGTAAATCTTTCCGGCTACGACGCCGACGAATATCTGTACGAAGGGTTTACGACAAAGGCGAACAGCCAGACCTGCGCCGTAAAACTGCGCAACGATAAGGTTACCTACGCGTTTACCGTAAAGGTAAAGGAAGGCGCAAATCTTCTCGGCGCTACCGTAAAAATTATGAACGGCGAAACCGTCGTTGCGGAAAGTACCGATACGGATAACGACGGAATTGTAAACGTAAGCGTGTTCTTACCCTCGGCGGGCAGCTACAAGGCGGAAATAATTCTTGCCGAAGCGGACGCCGCTAAGTATACTCTCGGACCCAACGATATATACGAACTTCACGGAGGCAACAAGAACGACCCCAAATTTACGGTTGAATTTGTCGACGTAACCGAATACGTAATAAACGTTTCGGGCGCGTACGGAGTAAATCTCGAAGGCATCACGGCTACGGTAACGTACGGCAAAAAGGTTGTCGGCGAGGCTACTGCAAATGCGGACGGAATCATCAAACTCAAAGTTTACGGCGCTACGGCAAACGTAATTTCGTTCAGCAACCTGCCCGAGGGCTACCTGCTCGCTTCGTTTAACGGCGCGGCAACCTCCGAAAGCTATACCGTAAAACTTATCAAGGCGGACAATGCCTCTACGGGTACCGCCAACAAAATGATGGTCGAGTACGACGAAAAGGGGGAAACGAGTAAGCTTATCGTCGGCGACAACGCAATTACCAATACTGCGGCTTACAACTACTATCAGTTTACGGCTCCCACGTCGGGTACGTACAGTTTCAGGATAGAAGACCCCGCAAACAAGGGCTATATTAAGTCGCTTCAAGTGGGCGCCAATTGGGACGCGGTTACGCTGATTGTCGACGGCAGGGAAGTTAAGATTGATTACAATCTTGTTCTCGGCAAAAACAGGGCGTACAACAAGGCTTACGAGTTCACTTTGACCTTGGGTAGCGGAGCAAGGGTTATAGTCGGTTACGAAACGGATACGGGCGCCAAGGGCGACGCTCACTGGATAGTCGAAAAGCTGGTAGAAACTCCCGACCCCGTATCTCTTGCGGAGGGTGAAAACACCGTAACCCTTACAGACGGCTCGGCTTCGTGCGTGTATAACTATTTGGAGGAAACGGTTCTTGCGTTCAGCTGGACGGACGAAAGCGTTTCGGTAACGGTAAACGGCGCGGCTTACGTAAGCGGAACGGAGCTTACTTTTTACGGCGACGAGCAGCTTGAAATTACCGTAAGTTCTTCAACTTCAACTTCGGTGGTGATAGTTGCTACGGTTACCGAGCTCGAAGGTCCCGGAGACAGAAACTGAAATTAAATAAGACGTAAAAAAGCAAGGGGCGCGCCCGAAAGGCGCGCCCCCGTTTTTGCGCTTTAAACGGCGGCGGTTTACCGCCCTGCGGCGGGTTAAAGCCGCGGCGCCGAAAGCGGTTGACGATTGATATTTATGCGTTTATACGTTTAAATATTGCATAAAATAGTTAAGTAAGCGGTTGTAAACGCTGATATAAGTAATTTTTATATAAAATTATTGCCGTAAAAGGGCTATAATATTTTGCATTATGCCAAGGGATATGATAATATAGAAGAGAATGAAAAAATAGGGTTATAGTCCGCAAAAGCCCGTCTGGCGACGGTTATGGACTATTACGGCGCTTAAAATACGTTAAAACTGCCAAAGGCAGTGCGGGGTATAAATTATGAATAAATTCAAAAAAATCTTAATCGGTTTAATAACTGCGGCGGGCATATCCTGTCTGTGCGGGGCGGCTGCTTGCACGGGCGGGTCCGCGCCCAAGTTCTATGAGTTGAAGTTCGAGGGCAAAGGGCTTGACTACATTATGCTCGGCACGCTTGCGGAAACCGACGAAGATGGTAACCAGTTTATCAGCGGCGGTACGGTTAAGGACGGCGTGGAAGTGCGTTTCAGCATAACCCTTGCCGCCAACTCCACGGGTGCGCCCGTCATATCCGCAAACGGGGAAACGCTTACGCCCGACGAAAATAACGAGTATTCGTTTATTATGAAAAGCGATACAGTCGTTTCTGTCAGCGGTCTGGGCAGTATTTACGATTTAAAGCTTTGCCGCACCGAACAGGTACCCGACGCCAACGGCAACAATTATGAGGAAGAGCGTTGGATAAGCTATCTCGACGAAAACGGCAACGGCTTCGGCTCGGACGTGCTTGTCGAGGACGTGGTTAAAGTGGAGAGCGGCACGCCCTTCAAATTCAAACTGCAAGTTAGCCCCTATTATACTCCCCAATACACGGTAAGTTGCGGCTTCGACGTTCTCGAACCGGACGCGAACGGCGTATACACTATAAACAATTTAACCCAGAACAGCGAAGTAAGGGTTACGGGACTCGAACAGGCGCCCTCATTCGTTACGGGGCGCAAGGATTGCGGAAGCGGCACGGCGAGCGACCCGTACCTTCTTTCCCAGCCTATCGATATGTTCTACTTCGCCGTTTTAATCAATTCGCCTACTTTAAGCTCATACTACGCTACGGCGCATTACAAGCTTGTCGAGGATATCGATATGCAGGGCGAGCATCTGTACGTAATCGGCGACGGCTCCAACGACGCGATGTTCTGCGGCACGTTCGACGGCAACAATAAGACTATAAGAAATTTCTACATTACCGACGAGGTTGTCGACCAGGAGAGCTACGAGGAAGCTTATCTTCCTTACGTAGGGCTTTTCGGACAGGCTGTGGCTACCGTTAACGCTCCCGTAGTAATCAAAAACCTCACGTTGGAGGACTACGTTGTAAAGGCGCACCCCGGCGCGGCGGGCGCGGGCGCATACGTCGGCTCACTTGTCGGCTACGGCATAGGCGTGCAAATCACGGGTTGCAGGGCGGTCGGCGAAGTGGTGGTAACCAACGACGACAACCAAATTGTAAATATGGGCGGTCTTGTCGGCAGAATGCAGGCGGCTTACCGCGCCGATTCGAGGGCGACAATCACCTGGGACGCGTTTGTAACGGCAAGTTCCACCGACGTAGAGCTTTCGGGCAACGGCACTCCCCACTCGGCGGGCGGCATAGTCGGATATCTTTCGGCGGCTGACATAAGCGCGATTGCATACGTTTCCAACAGCTGTTCCTCGGGCAGAACCTCGGGCGCGATGCGCACGGGCGGCATAGTCGGCACTATGGGCAGATTTGCTTCCGTAAGCAACTGCTATTCCGTTTCGCAGGTCAGCTCAAATAACTCCATAAATATTCCCAACCTTACCGAGCAATTCAAGGGCTCGTATGCGGGCGGCATAGTCGGCTACGCGGAAGAGGACACCGTAATCGCGGGTTGTTACGCGGCAAACGCTTCGCTTACGGCGTACTGCGTGCGCAACGATGAAAGGTATAAAAAGACGGGCGATTTCGCCGCTTACTACGATAAGGCGGGCACGTCCTCGATAGAATCCTCCGCCGTACTGCTCATAAACAACTCGCAGGCGGTGGAAAACCACCCCAACGAAGTTTTCCTTGGACTCGGCTGGCAACAGAGCGAGTGGAACTTCGACGGCAAACTTCCCAGACCCGTAGTATCCTCGGCGGAGCGCACGGTTAAGGTAACTGTCAAAGACGGCGCAAAAACGGTTGAAACGGTTACTAAAAATATCGTTGACGCGCGCCCTTTCTACACCTGGTTTGAAGACGGAGTGCTTTCCGAATATATAACGGCTTCGGGCAAGCGTTCGGGCGGATACTTCTTTGACGAAGCTCTTACGCAGAGGGTGCCCTACGGCTATATCTTAACCAATTCGGAAGTTACCTTATACGTCGGCTTTGCCGATTACGGCGAAGTTGAAGGCACTTACTATATCCGTCCCACCGAATACTCCAAGGGCGCGTATATCGAGCTGACGGCGGATGGAACGGCAAAACTGCGCAACGGCGGTATGTACTTCGAGTGCGTATACGCTTACGACGGAGAAAAAATTACCCTTTACAATACCAATCTCGTTTCCCTGCTTCACGATACCGAAGCGGTGGACGGAAGATATTTCAACCTTGTGGGAACAATCAATGACGGGCTGTTCGAAATAAACGGCATAGCTATGCTTTTGCAGGTGGACGGAGAAAACGCTTCCTATGTAAATACAAAAATAGAGCTTGCCGCATCCAAAGAAATCGAAGGCTTCGGCTACGGCGAGTACCGCGCGGCTAACGGTATGACGTATATGTTCGATAAGGACGGTACGGGCTGGTTTAAGACGGGAACGAGGACTACTGAGTTTACCTATAAACAGGCGGGCGAAAGCTGGGCTATCGCTCCCGCGGGCGGCGGTACCATTCCTATGACGGTAGTCGGCGGGCAGATAACGGCAATAAGCGGCACGGCGGTTACGTTAAAGGACGGCTTTACAGGCGTTTGGAGCAAGTCCGCCAACTCACAGGTAACTTTCTCGTTCGACGGACTCGGCGGCGTTACCTACGTAAACGGCGGCGCTACCGTTACGGGCACGTATCAGGTAACCGACGGCGAGGCGGAAATTTCCGTTGACGGCAAAACGTTAAAGGCGGCGTTCTCCAACGGAACGCTCGTTATAGACGGCGAAGTTTACTACGTAAACGACGGCTTTACGGGCGAATGGTATATGAGCGCGCAGAACGAGAGCATAGAGCTTCTGCTCGAAGGCATAGGCACGGACGGCTACGGACACGCCGTAATTTCCTACACGGGCGGGCAGGTTGTCAGCCTCGACGCGCAGTACGACGTATTTGCGGACGGCGACGTCAAGATAATGAGAATATACGTAGAGGACCAGCAGTACGGCGAGCTTGAATATAACGCCGCAACAAAGACTGCTTCGGGCGTCTTCTACTCGGTATTGGAAAGCAAATACTACGCTTCCGCTAAGTTCTATCTGTACGATAACTTCAAGGGCGTATGGGTAAGCAACACCGAGGATATAGACACTGCTTCGTTCAACGGTAAATCGGCGGACGGCACCGGAGAAGTTATGATTCGTTCGGCAAGCGGCAAGACTTCGAGGGTGAACTACTCGCTTTCCAACGCTACCTCCGGCACAATGACGGTAGGCGAAAAGGCTTACGCAATTTCCTTTGACGAATTTACGGGCAGAGTTACTTTGACTCTCACTGGCGAAACTACTTCCACGGAAGAGCTTGCCGAGCGCGACGGCTGGTACGGCGTAGTGCTCTATGACGGCGAAACGTCCTATACTTTCGACGGAAAGGGATATATCGGCGGTACCGTAACGGTATCCGACGGAACGACTTTAAGTTACACCGTTTCCGAAGGCAGGGTAACGGTAGACGGCAAAGAGCTTACGGCGGAAGCGGACGGGTTCGGCTATAACGGCAAAAAGCTTGTATTTAAGACGGGCTTTGCAAACAGCTGGCTTGTTTCCGGCACGGATAAGGTGCTTACGATTAAAGAAGTAAACAGCAGTTTCAAGGCGGAAGTAAGCTGTACGGGCGTAGAGGGCGCATTCGAGTTTGTTTACTCGCCTGCGGATAAGACGCTTACGCTTACGGAAATATTGTCCAACGGCGAAAGAATAATAACCACCGTCAAGCTTATGGGTACGACGGGCTCCGACGAGATGAATATAACGAGAAGCGGCGCCGACGGCGTAAACGTGCGCTATAACTGCCTTGTAAGCGGAAAAGAAGATGAGTGGCGCGGCACGTATACCGCAAAGGACGGTTCGAGTTGGACGTTCGACGGGCTCGGACTGTGCAAGTACGGCAAGGGCACGGCTACGTTTACCACGGCGGACGGAGATAAGATAAAGTACAACTACACGGTAGACGAGTTGGGCACGCCCTATATCGGCGTTCGTCAGGACGGAGATATGGAAAAACTCAACGTGCTTTTCCTCCCTGCGGGCAGTGGAGAGAGCGGCTTTGAAAAGGACGGCGTTGCCTATAAAACGGCTTCTCCCGACTACTATTACGGGCGCAAAGTTTACGTTTTGGACGATGATAAGAACAGAACGTGGTACTACTTTGACGGATTCGGCAAACTGTGGGTGCAGAACGAAACGGGTTACTCCGTTGCCTACGATTATAAGATTGTTTCCAACACGGTTGTAGAGCTTACTTCCAAAGCGGACGGAAAGGTTTACGACGGTTCTTTGAGGGAAACGGGCTTGTATATCAAACTTACAATAAAGGCGCGCGAACAGGCGTAAATTTCGCGTAACGCTTTCATACTTTCGTATAGCGCCCGTTTTCTTTAAGCGGACGGCGGGCGCGGAGGATTCTATTTGCAATGAAATCAGTAAACAACAAAAATTTACGCCGCAGGGCGGCTTGTATAGCACTTTCCGCAGTTATGACGGCAACGTTTGCGGCGGGGCAGATTCTGGCGTTTGCCGACGGGGGCAACGGCGGCTCGCAATTGCCGTCCGATACCCACAGTCTGGCGTTTGAAAACATAAACGGCAAAGTCGACCTAACTCAAATCAAACTCAGCAATCTCAACTCGCAGGCGTTTAAAAACGAGGGCGCAGAAACGGTCGGCGACCTCACCCGCACGGCAATAGTTACCTTGCAGGGCAAGCCTCTCTCCGAGGACGGCGACGGGAACGCGATTGAAGCCGAGCAGAAAAAGTTTTTGACTTCCCTTAAAAAAGCGGGGGTTGAATATAAGTTAAGAAGCAGTTATACCACCATAGCCAACGCAGTGGCGGTAGACGTAAAACTTTCTTCCCTCAACGCAATAAAGGGTTTAAACGGCGTTTCCACGGTTACGGTGGGCTCTACGTATTCGCACCCCAAGGAAGCCGAGGGCGGAAGCGGCGGACTTATAAATTACAGCAATATTTACGAAAACGGTATTTACGATTCCGACAAGTACGTTCAGCAGGGTAAAAACGGCGCGGGAATGACCGTAGCCGTCCTCGATACGGGGCTCGATTACACTCACGAGGCGTTCAGCGCAAGCCAGCTTGAAGAGGATTCCGCCCTTGCCTACACTTACGACGATTTGCAGGAAAAAATGTCGGAAGTGGAGTTCAGGGCTACGAGCAGGATAGGCGCTACCGCCGCCGACGTATACGTAAGCGAAAAAGTGCCCTTTGCTTTCGACTATGCCGACAGCGACGCCGACGTGTATCCTTCCTATTCCCAGCACGGCACCCACGTTGCGGGCATTGTTGCGGGTAAGGCGGACGGCTATACCGATAAAGAGGGCAACGAGGCGGTAGACAAGGAAGGAAACAAACTCAAATTCCGCGGCGTAGCGCCCGAAGCCCAGCTTGTTATATGTAAGGTATTCACCGACAATCTCGACGACGAGGGGCTCGGCGGCGCGGAAGCCGTCGATATTCTCGACGCGCTCGAAGACTGTTACAATTTGAACGTAGACGTAATAAATATGTCGCTCGGCACGAGCGCGGGCTTCTCCGCAAAGGCGTTGGGACTTACCGACGCGGACGAAGAGGGCGCGCTTATGAAGAGCATTTACGAGCGCATAAGGGCAAAGGGTATTTCCCTTATGGTTGCGGCGAGCAACGACTACTCCGCAGGCTACGGAAGCGCTTTCGGTACAAACCTCACCTCCAACCCCGATTCGGGTACGGTAGGCTCGCCCTCGACCTTTACGGGCGCGGTATCCGTTGCCAGCGTAAACGGTCAGTACGCTTCATATCTTGTGGCTAACAAGGACACGTCTTACAGCACGCCAATCTACTACGAAGAATCGCGCAACGAGGACTCGGACGCATACAACTTTATAAACGACCTTTTGGGCGAAAACGACCCCAAAAAGCCCGGATACAACCCCAACTTCAAAAACAACGGTACTTTTAAGTACGTGGTTATAAGGGGCTCGGGCGAACCGGGTAACTATACTACTGCGATAAAGAATGAGCTTACCAACAAGGGCGAAAACGAAAAAGTTATAGCCGTGGTGCGCAGGGGCGGCACAACTTTTAAAGAAAAACTCGAAACGGCGAAAGCCAACGGCGCCGACGCGGTAATTGTTTACAACAACGTTTCCGGTATGATTAGAATGTCGCTCGGCGATATGGAAACGCACATTCCCGCAATTTCCATTTCGCTCGAAGAGGGACTAAAACTCGTAGGCTCCGGCTCCAACCTCATTCCCAAGGGAACGATAACTCTGGACAGGTCCTATCTTGCCGGTCCGTTTATGAACGACTATTCCTCCTGGGGCTCCACGCCCGACTTAAAGCTTAAACCCGACGTTACTTCCCACGGCGGCGAAATAACTTCGGCGGTAGCCGGCGGTTACGAGGAAATGAGCGGTACCTCTATGGCTTGCCCCAACCTCGCGGGCTTTACCGCGCTGTTGAGGGGATACCTTAAAACCGACAGGGCGGAGCTGTGGAATAACGACGCGGTTGCGCTTACAAAGCTTACCAACAATATATTGATGAGTACGGCGACGACCGTATACGACCAGAACTCTTTGCCCTATTCGCCCAGAAAACAGGGCGCGGGGCTTGCCACTCTCGAAAACGTTTTCAATACCAACGCATATCTGTACACCAAGGATACGGACGACGTAAAGGACGCGGATAGAATGTGCGAGGACGGCAGACCTAAGGCGGAGCTGGGCGACGACCCCGCAAAGAAGGGCGATTACAGAATAAAGTTTTACGTTAAAAACTTTGGAAGCGCTCAGCTTGAATTTACTACGAACAGCATATTTATGACCGAATCGGTTGGCGCGGACGGCAAATCGGTTGCCGAAAAGGCGCACCTGTTCGCAAAGAGCGACGCAAGCTGGAAATATAACGGCAAGGCGGTTGCGGAGGGCGGCAAAATTACGGTTGCCGCGGGCGCAACGGGCGAAATAGAAGTAAATTTAAAACTTTCGGCAGACGAAAAGAAATATTTAAACGACAACTTTAAAAACGGTATGTTTATCGAAGGCTTCCTTCAACTTAAAGGAAGCGGCGCGCAGTGCGACTTAAATCTTCCCTTTATGGGCTTCTACGGCAATTGGAAAGACGCGCCTATGATGGACCTCACCTGCTTCGACGTGGCGGAGGACGCAAAAAACACCGCGCTTAAAGACGAAGAAAGGCGTCAGCCCGGCGTTTGGGCTACGCAGGCGTACGGCTATTACGCAAACGAGCAATACTCCGTACCCCTCGGCTCCTTCGTTTACGTTCAGGACGAAGCAAAGGAACACACCTCCGATTATATATACGTTGAAGAGGAACATATTGCCGTATCCCGCAACTTCGGCGAGTATTACGGCGACAACAGCCCCGAAAACTATCTGACCACTTCGGGCATAAGGGCGCTGTACGCGGGACTGTTGCGCAATGCGGAAATAGTAACCTACACGCTTACAAACGTTGATACGGGCGAGGTCGTGCCCGATGAAAACGGCAATGCCGTAAGGGAAGTATACAGGGTTGGCAAGGCGTACGCCGCGGGCGGCAGCTCGGTGCCCGCGCAGGTGCTTTTAGAGCTTAAAACGGACGAGCTGGGGCTTGCCGCAAACGGCAAATACAGGCTTGATTTTACCTTCTATTACGACTATAACGACTACGTAAACGGCACGTTTACCGACGAAAACGGCGAAACTTACGGCATTTACAAGGATAACACCTTCTCGATGAATTTCTACATCGACTACGAGGCGCCCATTCTTTTAGACAGCCGCATAAGGTTTAACGACAGAAAGGACGAAAATGGAAAGGAATATCAGGAAGTTTATCTCGACCTGGATATATTCGACAACCATTATCCGCAGGCGGTAATTCTTTGCTATTCCGACGGAAAGCAGGGCGAGGACGCGGAAGTCAGCTCTATAAAGCTTGCAACCGAGTATATAATACCCGTGCTCAATCCCAAGAAGAACGCGACCAATACCGTATCGATTGATATAACCGAGTTCTACGACGAGTACAAAAACGGGTTGTTCGTTGAGATTGACGACTACGCGCTCAACAACAATATGTATTATATCAACCTCGACTACTCCAAGAGGCAGACGGTCTGCCCCGAAGATTTCAAGGTAACGTACGAAGGGAAGGAAATAAGCGCCCTTACCTTGCAGAAAAACGAGGCAGTTAAGCTTTCGGTAAACAATCTCGGCAACGCAAACCTTTCTAACTTCGGCTGGGAAACGGACGACGCAAGCAAGGCAATCGTTAAAAACGGAGAAGTTTTCGGCGTGGGCGTTGGCACAACCTACCTTACCGTAAAGGGCGGTTCCAACTCCAAGACGCAGAGAATTAAGATTGAAGTTACCGACGGCGATAAAAAACTCGGCACGCCAAACGTTACGTTCGGCACGATGATAAACTACAACGACGTGCCCGTGCAGGCTTCGGGCATAGTCAGGGTCAACTCGGCGCAGAAGTTCCAGCTCAGCCTTGTAGCCGACCCTTGGTATTATCCTATAAACAATCTCAAATTCAATTGGTCGTCCTCCGACGAGAATATAGCGACCGTTGACCAGCAGGGCAACGTGGTAGTGCTTTACGAGGGCGAGCAGACTAAAAACGTAACTATAACGGCAGTATCGGAGGAATTCCCCTCCTGCAAGGCGGAAGTAGTGCTTTCCGTAAGGGACCCGTTCACGGTTTCCAACGGCACGCTTACAAGATACCGCGGCTTGGGCGGCGAGCTCAACGACGACGGCGTCCGCGTTCTCACCATTCCCAACGACAAAGCCATCAGGGTAATAGGCGAAGAGGCGTTTAAGGACAACGAAAACGTTGAAATAGTCATAATTCCCAAATCGGTTACAAACATTTCGGAAAGGGCTTTCAAGGACTGCAAAAATCTTAAAAAGATTTGCTTTATATCCGAAGAGGCAAAAGCCATACCCGATTCTTCGCTGACCATCATAGAGCGCAACGCGTTCGTCGGCTGTACTTCGCTTACTACGGTTGATTTATCCAACTGTAAGGTAATCACGCTCGACAGGGAAGTATTTACCGACTGCACTTCGCTTAAAGAAGTAATAAAGCTGACTGCGGCAGGCACTATTTATCCCGACGCGTTTAAAAACTGCGTTTCGCTCGAAAGCGCGGATATATCCAAGCTTCACGTTGCGGGTTCGGGCTTATTCAGCGGCTGTACTTCTCTTAAAACGGTAACGATAAGCGCGGAAACGGCAATGAGCGCCAATATGTTCGCAGGTTGCACCTCGCTCGAAGAGGTTGTAATCAACTGCGATACCGTGCCCGCTTCGGCTTTCAACGGCTGTTCGGGTCTTAAAAAGGTAACGCTCAACGCCCGCAATACTACAATCGGCGCGCACGCGTTCGAAAACTGCTTTATGCTGACCGACGTAGTAATGAACGGCAACGTAACCCGCGTAGGCGACTATGCTTTCGGAACGTGCATAAGCTTGAAGAGCCAGCCCTTCACTTCGGGCAACTTCACGGCGGAGCTTGGCGAAAACGTGTTTGACGGTGTAACCTCTATGGGTAACGGCTTGGTCAAGGGCGGCACTTTGTATCTTGCTCCTGCGGAAATTACTACTTCGTTCAATTTAAACGGTATAACGGCTATCGCGCCGTACGCATTCTCGGGAAGCAGATTAAACGGAGTAACTTCGCTCGATTTAAGCGGCGTAACTTCCATAGGCAAGGGAGCGTTCAGCAATCTTGCGGGGCTTGTTTCGGTAACTCTTCCCGCAGGAATAACGGAAATACCCGCCGAGCTGTTTGCCGGTTGCGCTTCGTTGACTTCGGTAACCGTACCCGCGGGCGTAACCAAGATAGGCGCCAACGCGTTTAAAAATTGCTCGTCGCTTGCACAGGTAACCTATGCGGGCGCGGCGGTTAAAGAAATCGGCGCAAGCGCTTTCGAGGGCACCGCTTTGACGGCGGCTGACGTTCCCGCTTCGGTGGAAGTAATCGGCGACAGAGCTTTCGCCCGCTGTGCAAATCTTGTAAGCGCGGATATTCCCGCGGTCAAGAAGATGGGACAAATGGTATTCGCTTACTGCCCCGCATTGACCACCGCCGTATTCGGCGACCTTGCGGAAGCAACGGGCGCGTTCACGTTCTATTGCTATAACGGACCTAACACCACGCCCGACAGCTCGCTTACTTCGGTAACGCTGGGCGACGGAATTAAGAGCATAGGGGAGTACGCCTTTGCATACTGCATCAAGCTTACTTCCGTAGATTTGAACAAAGTTACTACTATAAGCGAAAGCGCGTTCTTCGACTGTGAAAAACTTGCCACGGCAAAGGGGCTTGAAAAAGTTGCCGTAATCGGCGACAACGCTTTTGCCTATACGGCGCTTACGTCGGTAGACCTCGCGGCGGCGCGTTCGGTATATTTCCGCGCGTTCTTCGGTTGCGTATCGCTCGAAAGAGTTAAGCTGTACGAGGGGCTGGAAGGTATCGGCGACGAAGCTTTTGCCGAAGCCAAGCTTTCGGAAATATTAGTACCCGCAAGTTGCGAGTACGTTGGCAGGGGCGCTTTCAGCGGCAACCTTGCGCTCAGCGAGATAGAGGTAGCGGCGGAAAACAACGCTTATTTCAGCGACGAAGGCGTTCTGTACAGATATATAGACAAAGCCGACAGCGTGTACGAGCTGAGCTACTACCCCGCGGGCAAGCGCGTTCCCAGAGTGGACAACGCCTATACCTACACGGTAAAGGAAGGCACGGCTACCATAGCCGCATACGCGTTCTACTACTCGGCAAAGGCGGAACCTAAGGAAAGGCTTACGCGCGTAATTCTTCCCTACACCTTAAAGACGATTGGCGACGGCGCGTTCCTTACGAGCGGTGTAAAGGTATTCAGGTTTGAAAGTATTTCCGCGCCCGTGCTGTTGGAAAACATCAGGGACAGGGTTATAAATAAGGGCAACTACTCGGCAAACTCTTTCTTCTACAACAACTTCGGCGAGTATCTCGCCGACCACGTTTCGCGCTTCCCCGGCGACTCGGGCGATAACGTAGGCAACAAGAGCACGCTTACAATCGAGTATCCTGCAAACGGAACGGGTTACGATAACTTTGTTTACGCTAACTATTTCGGCACAAAGACGGTGCTTAAAGAGATGCCCGAGGACAATTCGAGAACGTTGAAAGCAATGCTCTTAGAGATGGCTCCGGCGGAGAAAGTAAGCACTTGGAACAAGGACAATACAAATTTAGAAGAGGTTAAAGCTTTTGCCGAAAAGGTAAAGCAGGCGCATATCCTCTACAACGGATTAAAGACGGACGAACAGAAAAACTTCGTCGGCGCGGAAAACATTGAAAAACTGTTTGCTGTTGAAGCGGCGTTAAAGCCCGTAAAAGAGCTGTTCGGCATCAAGACTTACGTCAGCGAAGTTTCCGTTGCTCAGGACTCCGCTCACAGAACGCAGTATACGGTAGGCGAAAAGTTCTCGCTTGCGGGGCTTAAAGTGCTTGTAACTTACGACGACTACTCACAGTCCGTAATAGACGCTTCCGGCGCGTTTAAGCTTGCCGAAAGGTTTGACAGAGAGCTGAGGGCAAGCGACACTTCCGTCAATCTGGAAGGCGTAGGCGAATACGACGGCAAGATTTTAAGGGTATCCGTAACCGTAACCGAAAAGGGCGGCGCAGACGGTACGCAAGACGGCGGCAAAGGAATTTCCACTGGCGCGCTTGCCGCGCTGATAGCCGTAGGTGGCGTTGCCGTGCTTGCAATAGCGGCGGTTGCCGTGGTGCTCGTCCTCGTAAAGAAAGGCAAAATATCTTTCGGCGGTAAGACGGAAGTGAGCGACGGCGGCGACGGAGAAATACGGACGGAAGAAACCGCGGAGGACGCAACCGAAGACGGGGACGCGCCCGAACAGGAAAATCAAGAAAACGGCGGAGAAGATAAAACCGATGACTAAGAGATTTAAGGTTTACTTGCTTTTATTGCTTTCGGCGGCGTGTATAGCGTGTACCCTTGTCGGCTGTAAAATAGGCAGGGCGGGGCGCGAGGAGGTGCTTGCGGGATATAAGGCGCACGTTACCTACTATTCCAACGGCGGCTTCTTCGACGACTCCACCACGATTACCGTAAGGGACCTGTACTTTAAAAACGACCCTTCGTCCGCGGGTTTCCACCCCGACGGAGTGCCCTTCTTCGATATATCGAGCAAGAGTACGGGAATGAACGTAAAACGTAGCGGTTACGACCTTATCGGCTGGTACCTCCCCCAGAGGTACCCCGAGGGGCACGAGCGCGCGGGCGAAATAATGTACACCTATTCCTATAAGGAAAACGAAAGCGACGAGGAATACAAGACCGTTCCCGTTTATCCCCTTTTAGACGAGAGGGGCGAAAACGTAACGGATATAGAAGCCGACCGCCCCGTGTTCTATATGGACGGCTCGGAAGAGCAGATTTTGGAAAAACAGATTACCGTAGTCGCTTCCGAAACCAAGCTGGACAGCAGCCGCAGAGTGGGCGACGACGAGGAGCTTATTGTCTGCGCGCAGTGGGGTCCCACTCTTAAAATAGAGTACAGGCTGGTTTGCGAGGACGGCAAAACGTATACCGACGCGGACGGCAAGGCGTATAAAAACGGCGATTTGCTGAGAGAGGTGGACTTCGGCGAGGGCGAGCAGGCTTCGGTCAGCAGTCTGCAACCCGTAGAGCTTGGCGGCACCACGTTCGTCAGGACTTATTCCGACGCAGAGCTCAAAACCCCCGCGGCGATTATAAACCGCCCCGAAGGCACTAAACCCGCCAACCCCGTAGTTTACTCCAAGTATATCGAGGGCGAGTGGAATATTGTTACAAACGACCCCAATCAGGTTGAAAATATGTTCAACAGGCTGGGCGGAAGCGAAAAGTATTATATTATTGACGACGTGGACTGCTCTTCCGTAAAAGGTATGAGAATGAAATCGGCGTCGCAGACGATATCAAACGTAACAATCGAGGGCAACGGACACACCATTTCCAACCTCAATTTTACGGCTACGGGCGCGCAACAGGGCGTTACGTATTGCATCTTCGGCACGTTCGGCGCTAAATTTGTTTTAAACGATTTAAAGCTGAGCAACATTTCCGTAGATATCACGGCTAAGACGAACATTACGTTCTTTGCTGTTAGCGGCAACGCGGTAAGCGGCGCTAAAATCAGCGGATGGGAAATAGAAAACGTTACCGCAAAGGTTAAAATGCCCAAGGGCACGTTTGTAACCAACGCTCCCGGCGAGGTGCGCGGCAATTGGCTTTTCGGCGGCAAGGGAAGCGACGAGGCTTTCCTTGCGGAATACAAGGGCATTACGGTTTCTGGCGATAATACCCTGACAGTAGAAAATTAACGACGGACCATTCAAGGAGGTTTATTGTGAAAAAAATATTTAAAGGACTTTTGTGCGCGGGACTTTGCGGCGTGCTTGCGCTGGGCGCGGCGGGCTGTACTAAAAAAACGGGTCCCTCCGAACACCGCAACACGGAAACCGACGCTTTAAGGCTTGCGATAGGCGCGTGCGACGAAAAATTCAATCCGCTGTTCTATACTTCGCAAAACGACGGCGAAATTGCCAATATGACGCAGGCTTCGCTTATTACCGCAGATAAAAACGGCGACCTTGCCGTGGGCGACAACTATCCCGTTGCCACTCTCGACTATAAGGAAACCTATTACAGCGCCAGCGGCGCCGTTCTCGGTACGGGCGACGGAAAAACCGTTTCCGGCACCAGCGACAAAAACGGCTCTACCACTTACGAATTCCTCATTAAAAACGGAATGAAGTTCAGCGACGGCAAGCCGCTTACGGTTATGGACGTACTCTTCAATCTTTACGTCTATCTCGACCCTATGTACAGCGGTTCGAGCACCATTTACTCTACAAAAATCAAGGGTTTGCAGGCGTACAGGCGTCAGGATATAACCGCCGGCGACAACAGCACTTCGTCCACTACCAAGTATTACGCAAAGGCTATGGAGCGTGTAAACGCGCTCATTTATTGGTCGGAGCACACCGCAGGCAACACTCTTACCGATTCGCAGAAGGCTGACCTGGAAAAGGTTAAGGAGCTTTACAGGGAAGAGCTCAATTCCGACTGGGCGTCGATTGAAACGGGCTGGAAAGAGAGCTACAAAAAGTACAAGTTTACCGAAGCTTGGCAGGTATTCTACTATATCGAAGGTTTGGTAAAGAATCAGACCGTCCAGAACGAGTACGGCAGTTGGGAAAACGTTATGGAGGGCGAGGGCGAGGACGCTAAGTATCTCACCACGCTCGACCCCAACCACATTACGGGTGAAATAGAGGACCAGGACCTCATCAACGATATGGCTACTGCCACCACCGAGGATAAGGTAAACGCCTATATGAGCGAGAACGAAGGCGTTTCGAGGGAGAACGCCGTGCTTGCCCTTCAAAAGGCGCACGCCATAGAGCATATGTATAACAGCAATACGGCGGACACGAGAATTTCGTTTGTGCTTAACTATTGCAATACGGCGAGCACCGCGCTCGAATACTTTATGAGGGACGAGCAGGGCAAGGAGTTCGAAGGTCAGGATATGAAGGTGCCTACCGTTTCAGGTATAACCGTTTCCCGCACTTCCGACGAAGCGTACGGCGGCAAGTTCAACGGAAAGACCTATGCCGACGACCACGACGTGCTCAGAATAGAGATTAACGGAATCGACCCCAAAGCAAAATGGAACTTCGGTTTTACGGTAGCTCCTATGCACTACTATTCCAGCAAAGAGCTTTCCGATAAGGCAATGAAGGCTTATAACGACGGCACGGTTTATACCACTACCGAAAACGGCGTTGTCAAGGAAGCCACCTGCACCGACTTCGGCGTAAAGTTCAACAATATCGACTTCTTCGACAAGGAACTTGCAAGCAGCGCCAAAAACGGTCTTCCCGTAGGCGCGGGCGCATACAAGTGCTGCACGTATAAATACAATTCAACTAACCTAAGCGCAAAAACGTTCTTCTATAATTATATGGCGTTCTTCGAGAGAAACGAATACTTCGAAACGATGGGCGAGGGTATAGAGAACGCTAAAATCAAGTACGTTACCTACAAAGTAACGCAGGACGACAAGATTGTAGAAGCGTTGAAGACCAACGAAATCGACTACGGCGAGCCTACGGCTACATCCGATAACGAGCGCGAGCTGAACACGGGCAACCTTAAACAGGTGCGTTATCTCGCGGGCGGCTACGGCTACGTTGGCATCAACCCCAAGTACGTTCCCGATATGGAAGTGAGAAGGGCTATAATGAAGGCGTTCGATACGTCGTCTATCATAGAATACTACGGCGAAAGCCTTGTAAATATGATAAACAGACCTATGTCTACAACTTCGTGGGCATCTCCCGATAAGCTTGGCACGGCTACTTCGAGATACTACGCTCCCGAAACCGACGTAAAGAAGTTAAGGGAAGAAATCGAGAAAGAAGGCAACTGGATATATAACGAAAGCGACAAAAAACTGCATAACATCAACGGCGACAAACTTTCGCTTACGTTTACCATTGCCGGCGAAACAATCGACCACCCTTCGTACAATATGTTCGTAGACGCGCAGAGGTTCTTAAACGAAGTAGGTTTTGACATTACCGTTCAAACCGACCTCAAAGCCCTGCAAAAGCTTGCAACGGGCAACCTCGCGGTATGGGCGGCGGCTTGGTCTTCGAGTATCGACCCCGACCCCTATCAGATTTACAGTCTCGAATCCAACGCTTCCAGCACCAAAAACTGGAATAAGGACGGAATAATCAGGGAGAGCACTGGCAGATTTAAAAAGGAATACGAGATTGCGCTTAAAATTAACGAGTATATAACGCAAGGCAGACAGACGCTCAATCAGGCTGACCGTATCGAAATATACGGCAAGTGCCTCGATGAAATAATGGAGCTTGCGGTAGAATTCCCCACGTATCAGCGCTATAACCTGTGCGTATACAACTCCGCCGCTCTCGAAGCGGGCAGTATGCACATCTCCGACGCGTCCTACAATATGGGACCTCTCGGCGAATTGTGGAAGGTTACGTTTAAAGATTAAAACTCTTCGGAGAATCTAAATGGTTAAATATATAATCAAAAGAGTGCTTCTTGCAATATTGATATTGTTCGGGGTATCCATAATTCTATACGTCTTGATAAGGTGGATGCCCAGCAACTACATCGCCGACCAGTATTTACTTACCAGGTCGGCGGCGGGCGTGCCCCTCGAACAAATCGAGCAGGAATTGCACGACATACTTGCGGGCTACGGTCTGGAAGACGATTCTTTCCTTGGAATTCTGCGCGGCTACTTTATGTGGCTCGGCAAGTTCGTAAAGGGGGATATGGGCATTTCTTTCAAGTATCAAAACGCGCCCGTGCAGGACGTTATAGCGCAGTATATGTGGCTTTCGTTCGGCATATCGTTCGTTGCGCTCATACTCGAAATGCTCATTGCCATACCTCTCGGAATCAAGTGCGCGGTAAACCAATACGGCAAGCTCGACTACATTGCCACCGTGCTGTGTATGGTGGGCATAGCGTTCCCGTCATTCTTCCTCGGCAATCTGTTCATTAAGTGGTTCGCAGTAGATTTGGGGTGGTTTGAAACGGGCGGCTTGACAAGCGGCGTGGGCGGCTTTGCCGATACGCTGTGGCACCTTGTTCTGCCTATGTCGGTTATGGTAATTTTAAGTATCGGCGGACTTATGCGCTACACGCGTACCAACACGCTCGAAGTGCTTAACGCCGACTACATAAGAACGGCGCGCGCAAAGGGTCTTTCGGAGAGAAAGGTTATTTACAAACACGTGTTCCGCAACACTATGATACCCCTTGTAACCCAGCTTTCGTTTACTCTGCCCACGCTTTTCGGCGGCGCAATGATAACCGAACAGGTATTCGGGCTTCCGGGAATAGGTCAGATAGCGTACAACGGTCTGCTTGCGGGCGACGTGTTCCTTGCAATGGGCTACAATATGTTCCTTGCCGTCTTGACGGTAATAGGCGTGTTGCTTGCCGACATAATGTACGCGGTCGTCGACCCCAGAATTAAGCTCGGCGCTTAAACAGTTATACAACGTTTTATGACAAGGAGGTTACAGTCATAAAAATGGAAGAGAATAAGAAAAAACCCGCAGAGGAAGTAAAAGCTGAAAATGCGGAAAACGTTCTTGCCGAAGGCACGTTTGCGCCCGAAACGACGGTTGCGGAAGCGGAAACGGCAAACGGCGACGCTCTGCACGGCGAAAACCTTACCGAAAGGGCAAAGGTTCTTTCCCCCGGAATGACCGTATTAAAAAGGTTTTTCCGCTCTAAACTTTCGGTTATAGGGCTTGTTACAATCGTTCTTTTATTCCTGTTCGCCTTTTTAGGACCCGTTTTCTCGCCCTGGGCGGCAAACGGCGGTACCGCGCTGGATACCAATCCCGAACTTATAAAGGAAATTTTGTCGGCTTCGCCCGTTACATACAAGGTTGGCGATATCGAGTACGAGGCGCTTGCCGTTTCCGTACGTATGCCTCAGGTGGTCAAGCTGGGCGATATAAGTTTATCGCACTGGCTCGGTACCGACAATATGGGCTACGACGTGCTCACCCGCCTTATGTACGGCGGCAGGGTGTCGCTTACCATAGGCTTCGTCGTCGTTATCATTGAAACTATTATCGGCGTAATTATGGGCGGCATAGCAGGCTATTTCGGCAAGTGGGTAGACAACGTCATAATGCGAATAGTAGATATACTCAGTTGTATACCGTCGCTTCCCATAATGCTTATACTCTCGGTTATATTCACCAACAGCGGAATAGGCGCCGACATCTCCAAGCTTTATTATATGATGATTGTTCTGTGCCTTATTGGCTGGACGGGCACGGCAAGGCTTGTGCGCGGGCAGATACTTTCCCTGCGCGAACAGGAGTTTATGCTTGCCGCCAAGGCTTCGGGGCTTTCAACCGTATCCAAGATATTCAAGCATCTTATGCCCAACGTAATTCCACAGCTTATAGTTTCTATGACGTTGGGGCTGGGCAGCATTATCCTTACGGAAGCAACGCTCGGTTTCTTAGGCATAGGCGCGCCGCTCGGCACGGCTACCTGGGGCAACATAATCAACCTTGCCAACAACAGCTCTTACAGGCAGTACTATCCCAACCTTTGGGTTGGCGCGGGCGTGTGCATTACGCTTGCAATTTTGGCGTTTAACTTTGTAGGGGACGGATTGCGCGACGCATTCGACCCTAAGATGAAGAGGTAACTATGGCGGACAATAAGGATAAAAAGCATTATATATCCCGCGCGGAATCCCGCCAGATAGCAAGGGAAAACTCCAAGGCTATACGCCGCTTCGAAAAACAGAAGAAGCGCAGGGCAAAGCCCGACGATTACACCACGCAAATGAAGGACGACAACAACATAATAGAGTTTGACAACCTTCACACCTATTTCTTTTCGGACGCAGGCACGGTAAAGGCGGTAAACGGCGTTTCTTTCTCCATTCCCGCAGGCTCAACCGTGGGCGTGGTAGGCGAATCGGGTTGCGGCAAAAGCGTTACGTCGCTCTCTTTAATGCAGCTTGTGCAGGCGCCCAGCGGGCAAATAGTAAGCGGCTCCATAAGGTTTAAGGCAAGCCTTTTCAAGCGCGACGAACGTGGCAGAAAAATTCCCGTTTACGAAACGGAAATCGGAGCGGACGGCGTAGAGCGGGTAAAACTCAACGCAAAGGGCAAAAAAATCATTAAAAAGAACTCGCTCGGCGGCAACCTGTACGAGATGGAGGACAGGGTTGTAGACATAGCCAAGATGCCTACGGAAGCAATGCGCTCCATACGCGGCAGAGAAATTTCTATGATTTTTCAGGAGCCTATGACCTCCTTGAACCCCGTGTTTACCATTGGCAACCAGCTCGACGAAGTGGGGCTGTTGCACATAGAGGGTATTTCCAAAAAGCAGGTTAAGGCGCACAGCATAGATATGCTTAAACTTGTAGGCATAGCCGACCCCGAGGGCGTATATAAAAAGTACCCGCACGAGCTTTCGGGCGGTATGCGCCAGAGGGTTATGATAGCCATTGCGTTGCTTTGCAACCCCAAGCTGATTATTGCGGACGAGCCTACAACCGCGCTCGACGTTACCATACAGGCGCAGATACTCGATTTACTCAGGGAAATCAAGCAAAAAATAAACGGCTCTATTATGCTTATTACGCACGACTTGGGCGTGGTTGCCGAAATGGCTGACTACGTTGTAGTTATGTACGCGGGCAGAGTTATAGAGATGGGCACGGCGGAGGACATATTCGACAATCCTCTGCACCCCTATACGATAGGTCTGCAAAAGAGCAAGCCCACGGTTGACGGCGAGGTGGACAAGCTGTACTGCATACCCGGGTTTGTTCCCAACCCCATAAATATGCCCAATTACTGCTATTTCCGCGACAGATGCGAAATGTGCAAGGAAAAATGCGCGGGAGAATATCCCGATTACGTGCAGGTATCGCCCACGCACAAGGTGGCGTGCTATCTGTACGGAGAGAAGAAGGAGGTCGGCGATGGAGAATAACGTAAACGGCGTAACCGAACAGCCCGCAGACGAAGCCGTCGGGTCGGACGTCCTTCTCGAAGTCAAAAACCTTAAAAAATACTTCCCCGTAGAAAAAAACTTTTTCGGCAAGCCCGTGAAGTTTTTAAAGGCGGTAGACGGAATTTCTTTTACCTTGCGCAAGGGTAAAACGCTCGGTATAGTCGGAGAAAGCGGTTGCGGCAAGTCGACTATGGGTCGCTCGCTTCTCCGCCTTTACGACGGCGTCGAGGGCGAAATTCTGTTTAACGGGCAGGACGTGGCAAAGCTTAAAAACCGCGAGTTCGACAAGCTCCGCCCCAACCTGCAAATGATATTTCAGGACCCTTACGCCAGCCTTTCGCCCCGTCTTACCGTTGGTGAAATAATAGGCGAGTCCGCGCGCCAGCACGGGCTTGTAAACAGGGCGGGCTTTCACGACTACGTTTTAAACGTTATGAAGATGTGCGGGTTGCAACCCCACTACTTCGAGCGTTACCCCCACGAATTTTCGGGCGGTCAGCGCCAGCGTATTTGTATAGCGCGCGCGCTTGCGCTCAAACCCAGCCTTGTAGTATGCGACGAACCAGTGTCCGCTCTTGACGTGTCCATTCAGGCGCAGGTTATCAATATGCTTATAGAGCTCAGGGAAAAGCTGGGGCTTACTTATATATTCATTTCCCACGACTTATCCGTGGTAAAGCACATATCCGACGACGTCGGCGTTATGTACTTAGGCAATATAGTGGAGTACGGCAGTAAGGACAGGGTGTTCAACAATACCTTGCACCCCTACACCAAGGCGCTGTTCTCCGCCGTGCCCGTGCCTAACCCGCACGTAAAGATGAAGAGGATAATGCTTAAAGGCGATATACCTTCGCCCGTAAATCCTCCCAAGGGTTGCAAGTTCCACACCCGTTGCGAGCACTGCTCGGAAATTTGTTCGCGCATTGCCCCCGAATACAGGGAGGTGGAGGAAGGGCACTTCTGCGCCTGCCACCTCTACAACAGCGAGGAGGACACCCAAAGGCTGCTCGCTCAGGCGGAAATTAACGAGCAGGAGGAAAAGGCGCGCGCCGAAAAGGAGGCTAAGCTGCCTTGGAACGTAGTCAAGGTAAAGCTTACAGCCGCAAAGGATAAAACTTTCAATTGGTTTAAAAATCTCTTCAAGGGCAAAAATAAGAGCGGGGAGAAGGTTTCCTCCGTTCAGGCGGAAACGCAGGAAACGGTTGATATTGCGTCCGCCGTTGAAGAAAAAATTGCGGAAGAGGCAGTTACCGTACAGGAAGTCGTTGCGGAAGAAAAGAAGGAAAAGCAAGTAAAACCGACGGAAAAGGTTGTTAAAGTTGAGGAAAAACCCGCCCACGTTGAGGAAACTGTAATAGATACTCCCGTGCAGGAAGCGGAAAATGTGTCCGTAGAGGAAACGCCCGTCGAGGAAATCAAGGCGGAAACGCCCGCGCCCGAAACGGCGCCCGCAGAGGTTGAGCAAGCCCCCGCGGAAGAAGTAAAGGCGGAAGAAAAACCCGCGCCCGCCGAAGAGGAACAAAAGGCGGCGCAAGCCCCCGAAAAGAAGAAGAGCTCCGCAAGCGGCGGGGCGAAAAAGACGGCTTCTACAACGGGCGGTCAAACAAAAAAGGCGGCGACGGGCAACGCAACCAAGAAGACTGCTTCAACTGCAAATAGCAATGCAAAAAAGACTTCGTCTACAAGCGGTAGTACGGCAAAGAAAGCCGCCTCAACTGCAAGTAGTACGACAAAGAAAGCCGCCTCAACTGCAAGTAGTTCAGTAAAAAAGACTTCCGCGGCTTCGGGCAGCGGCGCAAAGAAAAAAACGCAGACGGTAAAGAAGGATAATGTCGAAAAAGAATAAAAAGCCCGACGATTTGGATACCGAAACTACCTTTGCGGATATGAACGTAGAGGGGTTCAGGTGGTACGACCCGCAGGCAAAAAAGAATAACGGACGCAGACACAGGCAAAAGATGAGCCGCAAGGAGTATTGGTTGCTTGTTCGCGCGGCGTTCGCCGCATACGCCCCGGTGTTTTTGATTGTAATAGTGGTTTTTGCAATTATGGGGCTGATTGCCTGGCTGTGGGTAGGAATTTAAACGCGTTAAAAAGAGCTCTCGTACAAGAGAGCTCTTTGCAATTTAATTACAGTGTTTGCGCGATATACAGGGGTAATTTAAGCTAAATCCTTAATCATAAGGCGTATTATTTCTTCGTCGGTTTCCTTCATACCCACGCGGGCGAGGTCGCAGACATTGTCTATCGTGTTTTCAACGCCGTTGCGCAGTATGCCGTCGCCGCCGTAAAACTGACTGCCCCTGCGGTACATTTCATAGCCCAAAAGCCCCGCGTCGACTGCCGAAGCAATCTTTGCGGCGCAACTCGATTTTGCTCCGTCGCAAATCAAGCCGGAAGTAATCGCCAGCGCGTTTACAAGCGTGTGGGCAATTTCTTCGAAGCCTCCGCCGTTGAGGTACGCTACGCCCGCGCCCGCACCCGCGCCCGCGCTTACCGCGCCGCAGTAGGCGGAAAGCCTGCCAATGCCCGTCTTTAAGTGTACGGTAAGCAAATCGGACAGCGCAACCGCGCGAATGAGTTTTTCACGCGGGGAATTCAGGTGTCTGGCGTATACCACAACGGGCAGGGAGGCGGTCATACCCTGATTGCCGCTGCCCGAAACTATTACTACGGGCAGGGAACAGCCGTTCATACGCGCGTCGGAACCCGCCGCCGCGGTTGCCCTTGCAAGGTTGTGCACGCCGTTTCCGTAGCTGTCTATAAGCACCTTGCCCACTCTTGCGCCGTAATCGCCCGTAAGTCCCTCTTTGGCTATTGCCGAGTTGTAGTCTATCTGCCGCGCTATCAGCGGCTCTAAAAGGCTTAAATCGGCGTTGTCGGCAAACTCTATAATGCGTTTGACGGTAAGTTGCGTTCTGTCGGTCATACCGTCGTCGGCGTGTTCCCGTTCAACGGTTTTATGTACGAGTTTTTCGCCGTTTCTGCTAACTTCCACAACGTTGGTGTGGTGCCCTTCTATGCGGGCGTACGCCTGCTCGCTTCCTGCAAACACGCGTATGCCTATGTCGAACACGCACCCGCTGTCGGCGGCTTTTACGCACGCTTCCACGCGGGATAAGTAGGCTTTTATTTCCCGTATGTCGCTTTGGTTAAGTCCGCTTAAAACTTCAAGCTTTCTATCGTGCCTGCCGGCAACAACGCCAGCCGCCGCGGCGGCAATAACGCCTTTAAGCCCGCCCGTGCAGGGAACTATAACGCTTTTAACGTTTTTTAAAATGTTTCCCGAAACGGTTATTTCCAGCCTTTCGGGCAGTTGCCCCAGCGCGTTTTTTGCAAGCGCCGCCGCATAGGCGATTGCAATCGGCTCGGTACAGCCCATAGCGGGAAGAAGCTCTTCCTTTAAAATATTCAAAAAATCGTCGTACAGTTTTTTATCCATAGTATCGCCCTGAAACTTTGCGCCGTAAAATGCGTTCGCCTGTTAAATTATATATTCAATTGCTAAACTTTGTCAAGCCCTAAGCGGGGCAATACTTCTTGACTTTGCGCGCGGCGGTTGATATAATAATAACGATAATAAAACGATTGCTTTCGATAGAGGGAAACGCGTCCGTCGCGCTTTCCGCCGCGTTATAGGGCGCGGTCAAAAGAGGAATTTATGAAGGAAAAAACGTGTAAATCCGTGAGGTTGAGCTACGGAATTATATTCGGCGCGTTTACGTTGGTCGTCGGCGCGCTGTTCATATGGCAGGTGCTCGACGTATACATAACGGGTACCGCCGAAGGGTTTCAGGGCGCCCATCCATTTTCGAGGGAGAGGGTTTTAGAGGCGCTCTCTAAAATCGATTTGTTTTTCTGGCTGTGGATAGCGGGAATTATAGTCGGTTTCGTATTGTGGGAAGTGTTTCCCGTAAAGGAAAAGCCGCGTAAAATATGCCCCGACTTGCAGTATGCAAGGCTTATGAAGAGGTTTCCCTCTGCGGCGACCGAGGGGTTGGAGGCAGAATACGGCTTGACGGCGCAGACGGGAAAAGTCATTTTTGCGTTAAAGGTCGCCGCCTGGTCGCTTTTCGGTATAGCTTGCGTGTACGGCATAGTTTATCTGTGCATACCATCCAACTTCCCCAACCAAAACGTAACGCACGAAATGCTCGATATGGCTAAACATATTTTTCCCTGCGTGTTCGCGGGGCTTATAGTCGTGTGCGGCGCGGCGGTTTACGAAAAGTACGCGGTTAAGAGGATTTTGCCTGCGGTGCAAAAGGTTACAAGGGGTCAAAAGCCCGTTGAAAGAAGCAAAAACGACTTTGAGAGGGCGCTTGCGGTATTCGACAATAAGTGGGTTGTATTGGGTATCCGCATTGCTCTCGGCGTTATAGGCGTCGCGTTTATAATATGGGGCGCGCTTAACGGAAACGCCCGCACGATATTCATAAAGGCAATCAATATCTGTACGGAATGCATAGGGTTGGGTTGATATGAAAAAGTTTTTTGCAAAGGTAAAGGATTGGTTTATAGCCCACAAACCCACTAAAAGGCGTCTTATACAGGTTTACGCCGCGCTGTTGTACAACGCACAGTTAAAGGGCTTCGTAACGGGCAAAATTTACACGGGCGACACCAAAAAGATGTGTCTGCCCGGTCTTAACTGCTATTCCTGCCCGGGGGCGGTAGGGGCTTGTCCGCTCGGAGCGTTGCAGGATTCCCTCTCCCAGAGCGGAACGCGCGCGCCAGCGTACATATTCGGCATACTCATATTGTTCGGACTGTTGCTCGGCAGAATAATCTGCGGTTTTCTGTGTCCTTTCGGGCTTATTCAGGAGCTGTTGTACAAGATACGCACGCCAAAACTCAGAAAGAGCCGTTTTACAAGGATATTATCGTACTTTAAGTACGTGTTGCTCGTAATAGTAATTGCAATACCCATAATTTACGCGGGCATACCGTCGTTCTGTAAATACGTCTGCCCCGCGGGCACTATGGAGGGCGCGCTCGGTTTGCTTGCCAACATAAACAATTCCGACTTCTTCGGAATGCTTGGTTATCTGTTCACCTGGAAGTTCTGCGTGCTCGTAGTAGTGGTGGTTGCAAGCGTGTTTATATACCGTTTCTTCTGCCGCTTCATCTGCCCGCTCGGCGCGATATATTCGCTGTTTTGCCGTATTTCGCTCTTGGGCGTTAAACTCGACAAGAATAAGTGTATCGACTGCGGACTGTGCATACAGGGCTGTAAAATGGATATAAAGCACGTAGGCGACCACGAGTGCATACAGTGCGGCGAGTGCATAGCAATGTGCCCCGTGCAGGCAATCAGCTGGAAGGGCAGTCAGCTTTTCGTTAAGAACACTGCGCCCCTTGCCCAGCCCGCCGTAGCCGAAGGGGAGAAGGTCGACCTGTTGAATTTGTCCAAAGCCAACGCAAACCTCGCGGTTACTCCCGCCGCCGCGGAAACGGCGGTTGCGGAAGCGCCCGAACAGGAAGTTTTCGTTAAAGAGGAAACTCCGGATAATGGCGAGGCTGTCGTTTCGGAGCAGGAAGTCGGTGAAAAACCCGCAAAGAAGAGGAGCGGCAGGTTGCAGGCGGTAGCGGCGGCGTTCAAACGCCCGCGCTTTGTGGTTGAGTTTGTTGCCTGGGTGGTTGCAACCGTTGTGCTTTTAACCGCGCTGATAGTTTACAACCTGCCCGAAAAGGAACACAACACCGTACCCGATTTCACGTTGACGACTTACGCTTCCGCGGCAACGGCAAGCGGTGAAAAATACTCCTCGAAAGAGGGTAGTAAAATTAAGGTCTACTATTTCTGGCGTACCGACAACGAGGTTAGCGTGCAGGGTATAGACGGGTTAAAAACGTTTGTAGAGCAGTCTTACGGAGAGGTCGACGTAATAGCCGTTCATTCCATATATAAGGATACGCGCGACGTACAGGCGTTTATAGACGGCAAGGGCTGGAACGATTACAACATTGTGTTCGCGCAGGACGATATGGAAACCAACGCCTATTCGCTGTACGGCGGCGATATATCGGTACCCAAGCCCATAACGGCGATTATGTCGGAAAACAAGCTGATTAAGTTGCTTGGCAACGGCAAGGACGCGGTTGCGCCCTCCGCCGAGGAAATAAAGGAAGGCGTGGCTGCGGCTAAACGGAATACCGTATTTAAAGTAGGCGACTTGTGCCCGCTGTTTACCTTGGACTGCTACAACGCCGAGGAAGGGGCGAAGTATTCGGTGCTTGAAAGCCGCGGTAAAGTTACGGTGCTTAATTTCTGGTATACCGACTGCGACCCCTGCAAAGCCGAGTTGCCCGAGTTTGAAAAGGTTTACGAGGACTATGCGGGGCAAATAAATATGGCTGTAATTCACAGCTATTCGGCGATACCTTCCAGCGGCGTTCAACACTTCCTCGACAATAATTCGGATAAAAACGGAAAGAAATGGAACAGCTACACGCTGACCTTTGCGCAGGATACCGAGGAGCTCAACACGTACGGAATGCTCGGCGGCAAGCGCGCGTATCCTATGACGGTTGTGCTTGATAAAGAGGGCAGAATAACCTTTGTAAAAGCCGGGTCTTGCAGTGAAAAAGATTTAAGGGAAGCGATAGAAAACGCAGGCAACAATTAAATATTGCAAAACAAAGCCCCCGCGGCGCTGATGCGCCGCGGGGGTTATATTATTTTAACTAAATTACGCTTTCGTTACTATAACTTTGTAATCGCCCTTGCCGTCAACTTCAACTTCGCAGTCTGCCTTGTGGTTGGGTACGTTCATAACGTGGAATACAAATTTGGTAACGTCTTTGTCCGTTCCCGTAAGTTCCTGCAAGAATTCGTTTATTTTCGCTTGCGAGATGGAGAGCTTGCCGTTTTCGTCCGCCTTAAAATCGGGATAGAGGGGTATGCAACTTCCGCCGGGCAGGCAAATCTGAGTCATAACCACGCCGTCGAGCGAGCCGTCCTTTAACCCGTTTACGGCTTTGCCGTCTTCGTATACGATAGTAAAGTTGTAATCGCTCTTGGTTTCACCGCTTTTATCGCCGCAACCTGCCGCAAACGCGCAGGCAATCGCCGCGGAAACAGCCAAAATTGCAATTGTAAGCGTTTTAAAAATCTTCTTCATAATAACACTCCTTTAAGTTTTTAAGTTTGTCAAAGCCTGAATTTTGCGTTGTACACGCCAAACGTAAGCCAGCCGTTGCCCACGCCCATTCCGCCGTCGACGCTCGCGTCTATTAGCTTGTTTATGATGTCTACGATTTGAGCGTTGGCTTTTACAAGTCCGTAGGTGGGAGAGCTTTCGTCTTCCTCTCTGGCTTTGCCCAGATACTCTTCCATAACCGCCTGATATTCGTCGCCGTATTTAATGTGTTTTGCGAATACGGAATCTCTTATAAGGAATTCCAGAGGGTTATAGCTGTAACCTATGTTGCTCATAAAGTAGCTTCCGTATATCATATCGATATATATCGGCTGGTCCAAAAGCAGGTTGCCCTTTGCGTCTTTCAGGTAGTAGCAGTCGGTTTCCTTGTCATAGCCTACGTCTACGGCAAGATAGCGAAGAACTTCTTTCCCGTCGATTTGAACGGTAGTCCAGGCGCCGCCATCCGTAGAACATACAAGCATTTTCTCGTAAGTTTCGCCGAGATATTTAATCTCGAAGTCGTAGTAAGTTGTGTATTGGGGAATATTTTCAAGGTAGAGGAACACGCTTTCGCCCGCTTTAAGCGTAAGATAAGTGTTAAAGCCCTCGTACTCTTCTCCCTGGAACACGTCGAAATCGCGCGGCTCAACGTTGGAAGTTATATATTCGTCGTTTACGCTGTACACGGAAATCTGAGGCGCCGCAGGGGTGTAACCGTTTTCGTCGGGCTCGTTGCCTTCTGGCGAACATCCGCTGGTATAAGAGCGTACGTTGTATACGCCGGTTTTATTTGCGGTGAATTTGTAGTAACTGCCGTTGTGCGCAAGCTGTAAAGGATATTTTATATCGGCAATGTTTCTTCCCGTCTTTTCATTGTACTTGTCGGAAGTTTTAAGCGCGGGGTCGTCCTTTTCGTAAGCCTGATAGCAGTTGTATTTCGTAAGTCCGCGCGTATAGTCTACGTTTACGTTACACGTTTCGTTGCCCGTGTGCGACAAATCGTCGCTGCCGTAATGGTCGTAATAATAGCAGAATTCAAGCCATTCGTCCTTGTGCGCCTTGCCGCCCTCGTAGTCGTTTACAAACGCGTCGAGCCATTCCTTTAAGAGGGGCGTTACGGGCATAAGATAGTAGGGGGCGGGCATATACCTGAAAATCTGCACGTATACGGTATACGCCTCCGTAACGTCTACGCCGCCTATTATTACGGTGCTGTTTTCGGAATTGAAATAGTTTTCCGCCGTCATATTGAACAGCGTGTTGTAGACAACCGTGCCGTTTTCACCTTCGGAAGTGTTGCCGGTGTGCAGCTCGCTCCAAGGAGTTACGTTGTTGACCGTCGCATATATCAGCGCGCCGTCGGCGGTGTCCTTGTGGTAGAAGCCGTCGCTTCCCAATACTGCGTTTACGTAGTGCCCGTACTTAAAGTCGGTTACTTCGCCCGAAGCGCAGGTGCGCACAACGTCGATAGGGGTGGTAATCGCGCTGTTGTCCGCAAGATGAATGTTTCTTATCTTGGCAACGTCGTCGCCTATGCTGTCGTCGTCGGCGGGGTCCTTGCGGAATGCAAACGCAAGTTCAACCTTTTTGTCGCGGTCGGCAACGTAAATGTCAACTGAATGCCAGCCGCCCTCGCCCGACCAGCCGTCGCCGTTTATGGGCGAGCCGTCAAGCATAACGTATAAAATGTCCCTGTTGGGCTCTGAGGAAACGTTGTACTCGAAAGAAAGCACCTGACCTTCCTTCATTTCCAAGTCGGCGTAAATAATCGAGTAGGAGTTGCCCTTACCCTTGTTGGAGGAGTAGATATAGCTTCCTTCGCCGTCGGAGCCTACAAGCCAGGGCCAGGAATATTCGTCATCGTCCGCGCGGTATGTCGCTTCGAAGCCGTCGCCGTTTGCCGCCGCCTCTATTTCGGAGGACGCGGGCATTTTAACGTCGGGCTTCTCCCTGCCGTCCTCGGTGTCGCCGCCGCTTCCGTCGGAGTTAGCCACGTTTTGAACGTAGTTGTCAGAGCAGTAGTCGGCAAACAGTTTTCTCCAAAACGCGGTGGAGGGTTCGCTACCCGCGGAAATGGCGGCTATCAAACCGTATCTGTCGATAACTACGGTGGTGGGGAAGCTTCTTACGCCGAACGCGTTGCCAAGCCCCCAATCCATACCCATAGGGAAAGTTATGTTGTTGGATTCGGCAAACGCCGCTACTTTTTCGTTGTTGTCGCCGTACGAGGTGGAGCAGATTGCAAGCACCTCTACGTCGTTGTGCGAAGCCTTTCTGTTTGCGTATTCGGCTTGCAGATAGGGGAATTCCGCCCTGCAAGGACCGCACTGGGAATACCAGAAGTTTAACACTACCGCCTTTTTGCCCGAAGCGAACAGCTCGGAAAGCACGTGCCTGTTGCCGTTGCTGTCGGTAAATGTGAAATCTTTCATTATCGTGCCAAGCTTATAGCTCGCCGCCTCTCCCGAGGAAGAGCCTATAAGTTTGGAGGGCAGTTTTATGGTAACGTCCTCGCGCTTGGCGGGGTTGGTCTTGTATACCGCGTCCGTTACGGAGTAGCCTGCGGGCAAAGATTCTTCGTCCACGACGAGAGTATACTCGCCGAGGGAAATGCCGAACTCTATCTTTCCGCCCTTGGAAATGCCGAGCTTAACCGTCTGCCCTTGGGAGTTTTTTGCCGCAACGCGCACGCCGTCAAGCTTTAAACCGCCTTCGGAAAGCACGTTTACCACGTACTTTTCGCCAACAACGGGCTGTTCGCCCTGATTGGCTTGGTTGATAAAGTTGGGGTAGACGGTGTTTCCGCCCGTACAGCCCGCCATACCCATCGTCAGCAATACCGCGGTTAAACCCGCAATAAATTTAACAGATTTTTTCATAGTTACCTTCGTACAAACGCATAAAAGCGCATTTTATAATTTACTCTATTTTATAATATGGTCGCGTAAAAGTCAATAAATTATGCGCGCCGCCCGTCAATTTGAGGGTATAAATAATATTTATGCGCCTTAAAAGCGGCGTTTATGCAATAAAGTAATGTTTATTCATAAATTATTGCATAAATTTGCCGTTAAACGACGGGGAAGGGTATTTTTTCAAACGCAATCTCTCTGTTGAGGTACGCGTCGGCGGAAAGCCCCGCGCCCAGCGCGCTCATAATCTTTACAATCGTCATTTCAATCGTCAAATCGTACGCGATTGAAACGTTTTCGGGAATTTCGTTCATACTTGCGTACACTCCCGCGCGGCTCATTACGGGGGCGAGGACTACGGGCACGCCGCAAGCCTTGCAGTAATTGGCAAACAGCTTAAAGTTGAGCGCTTCCCCCTCGGTGCAAACCGTGCCGCTGTGCGAAAGCTCTATAATTACGGCTTTCGGCTTTACGTTATCGAAATCGTATACCGAAAAATTGAGTAGCGAGCGCATAGTTATAAGCATAATCTTGTCGCACAGCGCGCTTTCGCAGGGGGTAGCCGCGTTTTCTTTTACGGCGTTTACGGCGGGAAGCAGGGGGGAGGAGTTGTATATAACTTTTCCGTCCGCTATTTCCGCAAAGTGCGCGCCCAGCGCGCTGTGATAAAAGCCGTTTATTTCGTCGGGATATACGAGGCGGGAGCCGAGGTGTATTTTGCAGTTTTCGCCGTCGTTGGCAAAAGCGCAGTAAACGCCGCCGAGTTTGGCTTGCGTTATAAAGTCTACCGCGCCGGCAAAGTTTTTAAGCCCGTTGCTTCTCCTGTCGGAGAGGGGGTACAGCGCCGAAACGAAAACTATGGGTTTGGGAAAGGAGCAAAATACCTGACTGAACCAGTTTACGGTAAAGCACAGCGTATCCGTGCCGTGTGTTATTATAACGCCTTCGCAACGGGATATGTCCGCCTCTTTTACGCAATCGTACAGTTTTTTAAGGTCGGCGGGCTGGACGTTTTCGCTTAAAATATTTATGGGCGTAAGTATTTCGAAGTCTACGCCGTCGCCCGCGTATTCGCGGTACTTTTCTATCAGCGCCTTTTTGCTTGCGCCGCTTAAAGAAATGCTTTTACCCTCGCAATCGCTACCTATCGTGCCGCCGGTAAAAATTACCAGCACAGTTTTTTTAGCCATAAAACTCTCCTTGAAATGTGTAGTTTGAGTATACCCCGCCGCATAAAAAAAGTCAACGCTTAATTTGCGGTTGCTATTGATTATCGCCTTCGGGCGTGATATAATGTCGGTACAGATAATAAAAGGGGAAACAACAATGCACGATTTTATATACCGCGCGCCTACCGAGGTGCATTTCGGTAAGAACAGCGACGGGGAAATAACAAATTTAATTGCCGCAAGGGGGTGCAAGCGCGTGCTTGTGCACTACGGTATGCAGAGCGCCGTTGAAAGCGGACTGATAAAGCGGGTAATCTGGGCGGTGGAACGCGCCGGCGCAAAGACGGCGAAACTCGGCGGAGTGCGCCCCAATCCTCGCCTTTCGCTTGTGCGGCAGGGCATAGAACTGTGCAGGAGAGAGGGCGTAGACTTCATTTTGGCGGTGGGCGGCGGAAGCGTAATCGATTCGGCAAAGGCGATTGGTATGGGCGTTGCCGAAGGGGGCGACGTGTGGGACTTCTACTGCAATAAGCGCACGCCCGAAAAGTCTTTGCCCGTCGGCGTAGTTTTAACGGTTGCCGCGGCGGGCAGCGAAATGAGCAAGTCCTCGGTTATAACCAACGACGAAATATGTATAAAGTGCGGCAGAAACGCGGAAATTTCCCGCCCCGTGTTTGCGATTTTAAACCCCGAGCTTACCGTATCCGTGCCCAAGTATCCCACGGCGTGCGGCTGTGCCGACATACTTATGCACACGCTCGAAAGGTATATTGCGGGCGGCGGCAGTTTAAAACTTACCGACAGCCTTGCCGAAGCGCTTATGACCTCGGTTATAGCTTCGTCAAAGGCGGTTATGAAAAATCTTGCCGACTACGACGCGCGCGCCAACTTGATGTGGGCGGGCAGTTTATCCCATAACGGACTTATGAGCTGCGGCGGCGACGGCGGCGATTGGTGCACCCACTCGTTGGGACACGAAATTTCCGCGCTTTACGACGTGGCGCACGGCGCTTCGCTTACGGCGGTTTGGGGTTCCTGGGCGAGATACGTTTATAAAAACTGCCTCAACCGCTTCCATAAATTTGCCGTGCAGGTAATGGGCGTACGCCCCAACGGCACGCGGGAAGAGCTGGCTTTAAAGGGTATCGAGGCGTGCGAGGAGTGGTTTGAAAGCCTTGGGTTGCCCGTATCTATTAAGCAGTTGGGGGTAAACCCCACCGAGGAAGATTTAAGTCTTATGGCGCGCAAGTGGGCGCACAACAACGGAGGGCAGAAGGGCAGTTGCAAACCGTTGAAGGAAGAGGACGCGCTTAAAATTTATCGGGCGGCAAACAGATAAGCGTAAATTTAAAACGCCCCCTGCGGAAAACTTCCGCAGGGGGCGTTTTAATAATCTTTTAAAGCTCGGCGTCGTCCTGATTTTTGTACCCTTCGCCGTAAATTTCCTTGGCGGAGGAAACTATCATAAACGCCTTTTTGTCCTCTTCGCGCACGACGTCGCGCAGACGGGGGTAAAGAAAGGGCTTTACTACGCACATAAGCATTACCTTGTCTTCCTTGGTGTACGCGCCTTTCGCGTCTATTATCGTCGCGCCAGTGTCCACGTCTTTCAATATCCGTTCCAAAAGCCGTTCGTATTTGTCTTTGGCGGTTATAATAAATACCGTTTTAGCCGTGTTGCCTCCGTACAGTACCCAGTCGAAAACCAAAGTAAACACAACCGTGGAAAGCGCGGTGTAGAATAGTTTTTCCAAGTCGTAGCCGTTGACGAACAGCGAGCAGGCTACAATTACCATATCCGTGGCGAGCGCGATTACGCCCGTTTTAAGGTGTCTGAACTTTTTGCGCAACAGCTTTACTATTACATCGGTGCCCGCGGTGGAAGCGCCCATTCTGAAAATCATAGCCATACCAACGCCGAACAGCACTCCGCCCGTTACGGCGTTTACAAGTATGTTTCCGTTTGCTAACGGCAAAATTTTTACAACCTTTGTAAATATGTACTTCCACAAGTCCATTAAAAGGGAGGAAAGCACGGTTGCAAACCCCGTGGAAACCAAAAACCGCCAGCCGAAAAATATCAGCCCCAATATCAGCATAGGTATATTGAGAATTATAAGTATTATGCCGTTGTCGAGCGGAACGCCCGGTATCTTGCTTATAATAATAGATATACCCGTCATTCCGCCTGCCGAAAGGTCGGCGGGGTCGACGAACATTGCAATGCCGATGGAGTAGATTATACAGCCCAGCGTAATAATGGCGTATTGCTTTAATACGCCCAAAACCATTTTCTTTTTGTCGGGTTTAACCGCCGCGGTTTTTTCGTCTTTGTTTAATTCTTCCAAATTGTTTTCCACAAAGTACATTATAAAATCTAATAACCCGCGTGTCAACTATCGCCCGCCGTTTTCTTTACTTTTTTATAATAAGGATATATAATGTAACTCGCGCGGGCGGGTTCCGCACGTAAATTTTTCGGGGAGGGGTGCCGTGGCTAAGGGAGCAAAAGTCAAAAGAAAGTATACGCTGTTTACCGGCAAACAGCTGTTGTGGCTGATACTGCCGATTGTTATCGAGCAGATTTTTTCCACTTCGCTGGGTATGTTCGACTCCATTATGATTTCGCATATCCCCACCGACGGAAGCAACGCCAGCCTTGCCGTGGGCAACGTCGACTACATAAACAACCTCATTATCCAGCTTTTTTCGGCGTTTGCAACGGGCGGCGCAATTATTACGTCGCAATATCTCGGCGCGCAGGATAACGCCAACGCAAACAAGAGCGCCAAGCAGATGCTTGTGCTCGTCATTTTAATTTCGCTTGGCATAGGCGGGCTTTGCCTCGCCCTAAACTGGCCTATACTCAGGCTGTTCTACCCCGACGTGGCTACAAAATCGCCCGTGGCTTTCAATTACCAGCAAATTTATTTTTACGTAACTGCGGCGTCGTTTCCGTTTATAGGACTTTTCAACGCCTGCGCCGCGCTTTTAAGGGTGCAGAGGAAGAGCTTTTTTACAATGGTCAGCGCGGCTATAAGCTGCGTTCTTAACGTGGGTCTGAACGCCGTGTTCCTGTTCGTGGTAAAAATGGGCGTGTTGGGCGCGGGGCTTGCAACCCTGATTTGCCGCGCCATACCCGCCATATTTATGCTTGTGCTTTTGGGTAGGAAAAACAACACCGTCTGCGTGAGGATATTCGAAAAATTCCGTTTCGACGGGCAGATGCTTAAAAAGATTTTAAAAATAGCCGTGCCCAGCGGAGTGGAGAGCTGTCTTTTTCAGCTCGGCAAGCTTATGACCAATACGTTCGTAAACGCGGGTTGCTACGTAAACCCCGTGCTGGACGCGGCTGGCAACTACACTTACGACGCCAACGGCGATTTGATTACCATAAATTTGCAGGCTAACGGCAACACCATTGCCAACCAGATTAACAACATTGCCTCGGTAGTAGGCGGCGGCGTGGGCACTTCCTGCCTTACGGTAATAGGTCAGGCGGTCGGCACGGGCGACGCGGAGCAGTGCAAGCACTATATGAAAAAGATGTTCCTTCTTTCGTATATTGCCAACGGCATATGCTGCGGAATAATTCTCGCCCTCGTGCCCGTAATAGTCAATATGTACGGCTTTGCCTTGGAAGCCAAGGAAATAGGCAAACAGTGCCTTTATTTCTGCCTGTGCTTCCAATTTGTAACCTATCCGCTGTCGTTTACAACTCCCGCCATATTAAAGGCAACAAGCGACGTAAAGTACGTTATGTTCAGCGCGGTTGCTTCTATGTTCATAATGCGCGTTGGGCTGGCGTTTTTACTCACTACCGATAAGATTGCCGGTTTGCCCAAGCTTGGCGCGTTCGGCTATTGGATAGGTATGTGTTCCGATTGGGTATTGCGCTCTATACTCTTTTTGACAAGGCTGTTGACGGGCAGGTGGAAAAAGGCTTCGGGGCTTATAAACGAGCCCGCGCCCGCCGCCGTAGCTGCGGAAGGGGGCGGCGTTTTGAATGAAGCGGCGGACGGCGCGGATATAAGCGCGGTTGAATTCGAAGTTGCGCCCGCCGAGGAAGAAACTGCGGATAAAGACGGTGAAAATACCGTTGAATAGGGCATACTAAGGGGGCAATCTATGTTTATACAGCTTTACGAAGAGAAATATATGCGCTTCCCCGAAGGGAAAGCCAAGGCTTTAACCTTGTCATACGACGATGGGGTACAGGCGGATATACACCTTTTGAATATATTTAAAAAACACGGTTTAAAGGGCGCGTTTAACTTAAACTCCAAACTTTTCGACTGCGCGGAATGGCACGGAAGAATGGACGAAGAACAGACCTTAAAAACCTTTTGCGACTGCGGGCAGGAAATAGCTCTGCACGGCGCAAGGCATATATTTTTAGACAAGGCGCCCCTTGCGGAAGGCGTAAAGGAAGTGGCGGACAACCGCGCGTATCTCGAAGATAAGTTCGGTACAATCGTGCGCGGTATGGCTTACGCTTACGGCGCATATAACGCGGATATAAAGCGGGTGCTTAAAGATTTGGGCGTGGCATATGCCCGCACCACCGCATCTTCCCATTCCTTTGCTGTCCCTGACGATTGGCTTGAACTCAACCCCACCTGTCATCATACGGAAGCGGAGTTTGCACGGCTTGCCGACGAGTTTTTCTCCTCGTCGCCGCAGGACGCGCCCAAACACAGGGAACCCTGGCTGTTCTACGTGTGGGGGCACAGCTTCGAGTTTGACGATTACGACAATTGGAACGTTATCGAAGATTTTGCGGCGCGCGCGGAAAAGCACGCCGACAGCGTGTGGTTTGCCACCAATATTCAGATTTACGAATACGTTAAGGCGTACGAAGCTCTTGTTTTCTCTTTTGACGGCGAAAGGGTGTACAACCCTTCGGCGATACCCGTTTGGTTGGAGCTAAGGGGGAAAATTTACAGATTGGACGGCGGAAAAGAAACAGTTTTCGGCAAATAATTTAAGCGCACCCCCTTGAAACTTTCAAGGGGGTGCGCTATACTTATAGCGTAAATTTTTTTTCGGGGGAAAATTATGATACTCGACTTGTTCGGTTTGCAGGGAAAAGTGGCGTTGGTTACGGGCTCCAACTCGGGGTTGGGGCAGGGCGTTTGCCGCGCTTATGCCGAGGCGGGCGCAAAGGTCGTGGGCGTATCCCGCAGACCTTCTACGGAAACGGAGGAGATTATAGGAAGCGGTAACTTTTATAACGTAATTGCCGATTTGTCCTCCTGCGGGGTTGTGCCCGAAGTGGTGGAAAAGGCTTTGGCGCGCTTTGGCAGAATAGATATTTTGGTAAACAACGCGGGTATAATAAAGCGGTGCGACAGTATCGACGTTTCCGAAGAGGATTGGGATAGCGTTTTAAACGTAAATTTAAAGACGGTGTTTTTCCTTACGCAAGCCGTAGCCAAGCAGTTTGTAAAGCAGGGGCAGGGCGGCAAGGTAATCAATATCGCCTCTATGCTGTCCTATCAGGGCGGAATACGCGTTCCATCGTATACGGCTTCGAAGTCGGCTATAAAGGGGTTGACTATGGCTCTTGCCAACGAATGGGCGAAGTACGGCATAAACGTAAACGCGATAGCCCCCGGATATATGGCTACCAACAACACCGAACAGCTGAGAAAGGACGGCGAAAGGAGCGCGGATATTTTGGCGCGTATCCCCGCGGGCAGGTGGGGCACGCCCGCCGATTTGGAGGGGGCGGCGGTATACCTTGCAAGCGCGGCAAGCGACTACGTAAACGGCTTTACCCTTGCCGTGGACGGCGGCTGGCTGGGCAGATAACTTTAACGCAATACGGGCGCGAGCGGCAAATGCCGTCCGCGCCCGTTATTTTTTAAACAAATTATTTCTTTTATTCCTTGGGAAGTTTCTGCAAATACTCGTGCATTGCGTAAGCAACGCGTTTGGACTGCTCAACCGCTTCAACAACCGTCTTTGCGCCCTTAACCACGTCGCCCGAAGCAAACACGCCCTCGCGCGTGGTTTCGCCGTTGTCGGCAATTTTTGCAAGCCCGCGCTCGTTGGTTTCCAGCCCGTGGGTCTGGGTTAAAATCATATTCGAGGGGCGCTGTGAAATGCAAATCATAACGCAGTCGGCTTTCATAAGCGAGGTCGTATCGGAAACGGATACAAGCCTGTGGTTTTCGTCGCATACCGTGTCGGCGAACATTACGCCCTCGTCGGTAATTTCCACGGGCTGTTTGTTGTATACAAACTCCGCGCCCTCGTACTCGGCGTATTCCTTTTCCTCCTCGCTGGCGCTGTATGTGTCGCTGCGCACGGTTATTTTTACGTCCTTTACGCCCATTCTCAGCGCGGTGCGCGCCACGTCCATAGCAACGTTGCCCGCGCCTATTATTACCATACTCTTGCCGAGTTGCGCGCGGTAGGCTTCGGGCTTTTCCAAAAAGTGCACGCCGTAATGCACGTGTCCCAGCGTTTCGCCCTTTATGTTCAGCGCTATCGGCCAGGTTACGCCCGTGCCTATCGAGATGGCTTTGAATCCGTCGCGGAAAAGCTCTTCCACGCCGAACGCCTTGCCAATCGTAACGTTGAATTTTATTTTTATGCCCAGCCTGAGCATAAGCGTCTTATACCTGTCCACAATCGACTTGGGCAGCCTGAATTCGGGTATGCCGAAGCGGAGAACGCCGCCTATGTCGCTCTTGCTTTCGAACACGGTTACGTCGTAACCAAGCTGAGCCATCTTTATCGATATGGTAATGCCCGCGGGACCCGCGCCTACTACGGCGACCTTTATGCCGTTGGCTTTTTCCCTCGTCAGTTCGAGGCTGTCGAGGTATCTTTCTGAAATAAAGTTTTCAATTGTGGAAACTTCCACGGGCTCGCCCTTCAAGCCCCTTATGCAGTGCCCCTGACATTGGTTGCCGTGGTTGCACACAATCGAGCACACCGTCGAAAGGGGGTTGTTGTCAAAAAGCATTCTGCCCGCTTCGTCTATGTCGCCCTTTAAAAAGGTCTGAATAAAGTCGGGTATGGGCGTGCTTATCGGGCACCCCGTCCTGCACAGAGGTTTTTTACAGTTGAGGCACCTCTTTGCCTCGGCTATAACGTTATGAGCCATAATTTTTTCCCTTACATTTTGCCCGCCCGTTCTGTTGCTTTAAGGCGGGTTGCCCGCGCGGCGCGCGTTTTTACCGAGCTGCTTAAAAATTTATAATTCCGCTTTTTATAATGCCGCTTTGATTTTTTCAATCATCTCTTCGTATTCTTCTTCGGAAAGGTAAACTTTGTCGGGGTTCATAGTAAACGTGCCGCCCCATTCGTCGCCGCCCGCGTACTTGGGGCAGAGGTGTACGTGCAGGTGGCAACCCGTATCGCCGTACATACCGTAGTTGAGCTTGTCGGGCGCAAAAACCTTGTGCAAAGCCTTTGCAACGCGCGTAACGTCGGCAAAAAACGCGTTTCTCTCCTCTTCGGATACGTCTACTATTTCGCTTACGTGCTCCTTGTAGGCGACTATGCACCTGCCGCGCTTGGACTGTTCTTTAAAGAGTATAAGCTGTGATACGTTTAAGTCGCATATTTTAATTCCGAATTTTGCAAGCGGCTCGCCGCCCGCGCAGTAACCGCAGTTGCAGTCTTTCATAATTATTCCCCCGTGAGTTATATTATTATTCCTTAGATATTGTAGCACGCGATTTAAGTTTTTTCAATACCTGCGCGCCTGTTTTTTAGCGCATTGTAACTTATTTTTGCGTTTAAGGCATAAAATAAGCGGTGCGCCGTCGTCGGAAAAAATGTGAAAAAATTTGCAAATTTTGTCAAAAAACACTTGACGGGGGGGGGTACGGAATTGGTATAATAATAATGAGTAGCAAAATTTTGCAATTTTGCGTTGTTTTTAACTATATCTTATTTGTAATTTTTCAAACGCGAGGTGAAAAAATGAAGAAAATCAAAAAGGCTTTTTTGGGGATAACCGCGCTTTTAGCGGCGTTTTCTATTTCGGCAATGTGCGCCTGCACGCCGGGCGACAATACGGGAAATAACGGCGAAATTCCCGGTGGAAACACCCCCGGCGGAAATACGCAGGCAATTACCGCGGCAAGCGTTTTGAAAGCATACGCCAACCAGACTGTTACGGGGGCTACGCTGGAATATACGTTGATAGGGGATACTTCGGCGAAAGCTTATCTCTGCGACGAAGAGGGCAACAAACTGCCCAATGCGGAGGAACAGAGTTCACGCTCTAAGAGCACGGAACAAGCTTCGGCGGCGATGGCGGTCGACGGCTCCGACCTGAAAATAGATTTAGAGCTTTCGAGTAAAAACGAACGATACGGCGCGGACGGCGAGGCGGCTACGCAGGACTACCGCTATATGTTTGTGCGCGGCGGACATATATTTACGCACGAAGCCAAGGCGGCGGTTACAGATTTTGCGGACGTAACGCTTACATACGACGGAAGTATGACCGACGGAATGCCCGAAGGTTATCAGGCTATCCTTGCGGGACTTAATACGGAGGTCGGTTCCGCGACGTCGTTGCCCGTAAATCTTATTTTGGGGCTTGCGGATAAATATAACGGCGCTTCTTACGCGAACGGCGTGCTAACCGTAGACTTTAATAAAGTTACTTATAATTTGTATAACGACGTTCTTGCCGTTATCGAGGGTTTGGACGAAAACACCACGGTCGGCAGTCTGCTCTCTTCGGCTCCCGTTAAAAATCTTTTGCAGTCGCTTACGTACGGTATGGACGCAAAGGAAATTTATGATTCGGTTGTAGCGCAGTTGGGCGGCGACAACGCGCCCGCCGAGATAAAGGCAATTCTTGCCGTGCTTCCCCAACCCGCAGAAGGGGACGGCGTTTACGAATATCTCGTAAAGGTTGTAAGCTCCAAGGAGTTTACGGGCTTTGTGGTAAGTATGCTCACGCAGGGACAGGTCGGCTCTATGATTGCGCCCTTCTCCGAGTTTAAGCTTGCCGATATTTTCGCGCTTTTGGGTAAAATAAACGGCGGTTCGCAGTCGCCTACGCTTGGCGGCTCCCAAACGTCGGCGGACGCAAGCGGTAACGTTAGTACGTCCCCCGCGCCCGTAACTATGGAAGAAATTAAAGGTATTGTTAAAGCTACGCTCGATAAGACGGTTAAGGTTACCGAAGATAAGTTTACTCTTACTTTCGGCGCAACGGTTGTGGAGGCTGAAAATATCTCCGTCGGCTTTAACGTAAACGACAAGTCGGAAGTTTCGGGCATTGCTTTAACGGGCAACAGCAAGGTAGCCGCCAAATCGTTTAACGGTATCGACGACGGCGACGGCAGTGTTATGAATTTTGCCGTTGACAGCGTTACACAATTATCGCTTGACTACAAATTTAAATTCTTTGCCGAAGCGCCCGCTTTAAAGAATATAGACAAGTGCAAGGCAGTAGGCGACGCCACTGCGGAACAGGTTGCGGCGGGCGGCACTTTCTATTCGGACGTATTGGACGAAACGTATATTCCCGTAAAGGTGCGCGCGGTCGTCAACCCGCAAGGTAGCCTGAATTTGATTTCCGAATTACGGCTTTTAGACAAGGACGGCGTTGCCGTAGGCGAGTACGACCAAGCTACGCAGTCTGTAAAATACGAAGATTGGAACATATCCGTAACTGAAATAGAAGTAACGGAGTACGGCGTGGAATTTGAAATAGTATGCGAAACGGAGAACGGTTTGTTTTCGATTTACAGAACGGCTAAAAGCGTTTGCGAAGTTGCCGATATAATCAAAAGGGCATAAACAAATTTAACGTGGCGCGGCGCGCGGGAGGGCAACTCCCGCGCGCCGTTTTTTTACCGTTTAAAATGCGGCATTATAATAAATATGAAAATAAAATGAAAATAATTTGAGAAGCCTATTGCAATTTGCTATCGCGTATGGTAAAATTCTCTCACAATGCGATAATATTTCGCAAAATACAAACCACAAGGGGAGAAATATGGTTTTAGAATTGCTTCTAATCATTGTGGGCGCGGCGGTTATACTTGCGTGCGCCTGCGCGGCTCTCAACTATTTCACCACGAAAAAGTTGAAAGAGGGAACGGAAAGAATGCAGGAAATCGCCGCCGCAATCCGCGTCGGTGCAAACGCCTTCATCAAGTACGAGTATAAAATCGTAGCTATCATAGGCTCGGTAGTAGCCGCCCTGCTTATAGCTTTCGTAAGCTGGCAGACGGGTATCGCGTTTATAATAGGCGCGTTGGTTTCCGCGGCGGCGGGCTTCGTGGGTATGAAGATAGCGACGTACGCAAACGTGCGCGTTACAAACGCCGCAAACGAAACGCGCGATACGGGCAAAACTTTAAAAGTCGCGTTTAAAGGCGGCTCGGTTATGGGCTTGTGCGTGGCGGGCTTCGCTCTTATGGGCGCGCTTATAGTGTTTGCCGTTTTCGGCATCGCTTGCCATCAAATAGGCGATATACTCAAAGAAACTACTCCTATATGGACAAACTGGACGGGGCTTGAAGCGGGCTTTACTATGACCCTTTCGGGCTATGCGCTCGGCTGTTCGATAATAGCTCTCTTCAACCGCGTAGGCGGCGGTATTTACACCAAGGCGGCGGATATGGGCGCCGACCTCGTAGGTAAGACGGAAGCTCACATCCCCGAAGACGACCCCCGCAACCCCGCCACAATCGCAGATAACGTAGGCGATAACGTCGGCGACGTTGCAGGCTTGGGCAGCGACCTTTTGGAGAGCTTTGTCGGCGCAATGCTTTCGGGCGTAATTCTCGCGGGCGAAATGTGCGTTAAAAATATAATTGTCGACAGTACCGTCGCGCGCACTATGTTGCTGTTCCCTATGGTGTTTGCAGGTTGCGGACTTATAGGTTGCCTTGTCGGTATTTTTTACCTATTATTTGTGCCGCTCAAAAAGAATACGAACGTGCATATGCAACTTAATATAGCTACTTGGATATCTGCCGTACTTTCGATTTTGAGTTGCTTCCTGTTAAGTTTCTTTATGTTCCGCGGCGAAGCGTTCACGGATGAATTGTTTAAGCTTATAGGCTTCAAGGCGGGCAACTTATCCCCTTGGATAGCCGCAATACTCGGCATAGCCGCGGGCATTGTAATAGGCATAATTTCCGAGTATTATACAAGTTACGACTACAAGCCCACAAAGGGCATCTCCAAGTCGGCGAAAGAGGGTGCGGCTCTCACCATTACGGAGGGTATGGCTACGGGTATGATAAGCTGTATGCTTCCCGTATTGGTTTTAGGTGTTGCCATCGTAGGCTCTTATATGGTGTGCGGTATGTACGGCATAGCCTGCGCGGCAATAGGTATGCTCTCGTTCGTTGCGGCAACCGTTTCGGTAGACACTTACGGACCTATCTCCGACAACGCGGGCGGCATTGCGGAAATGAGTTTCCTCGACCCCGAGGTGCGTGAAATAACAGATAAACTTGACGCGGTGGGCAACACCACGGCGGCAATAGGCAAGGGCTTTGCAATCGGCTCGGCTTCGTTTGCAACTTTGTCTTTGCTCTGCTCGTATCTGTTTGCGTTTAACGTAATAGAGGTGGAAGGCATAACGCAAATTACCGATTGGGTAAGCAAATTGATGTTAAACGTAATGAATCCGCTTACGCTTGTAGGCGCAATCGTCGGCGCGGCAATTCCCTTTATGTTCTCGGGTATGCTCATTCAGGCGGTTGCGAAAGCCGCAAGGCATATGGTTGAGGAAGTGCGCCGTCAGTTCAGGGAAATTCCCGGCATACTCGAAGGCGAGGCTAAGCCCGATTACGAAACGTGTATTCAAATTTCTTCCAAAGGTTCCATAAAGCAAATGCGCGTTCCCTGCCTAATTGCGATAGCTATCCCCGTAGCTTCCGGCTTTTTGTTCGGACCTGAATTTGTCGGCGGTCTGCTTGTCGGCGCTATAATCTCGGCTATTATGCTTGCGATTTACACGGGTAACGCGGGCGGCGCCTGGGATAACGCTAAAAAGTATATCGAAAGCGGCGGCGTAGAGGGCGTTAAAAAGGGTGAAGAAGGTTACGACGCCGTGCACGACGCGGCTGTCGTAGGCGACACCGTAGGCGACCCCTTGAAGGATACGGTAGGACCTTCGCTGGATATTTTAATTAAGATAATGTCCACAATTTCGCTTGTAATGGTAGTGGTATTCAACAAGTATAACCTGTTTGACGCAATAGGCGTTATAATCTAAACTGTAAATTACAGCCGCCCGCGGCAAACCGCGGGCGGCTGTTTTTTTTACAAAAAATTCACAATGTTGTTTTGACATTTACAAAAGGGCATAATATAATAAAAATACAGTAAAAAAATTCTGCGCGCGGCGCACACGGAATAAGGTTATGAGAAAAAGAGTTATATTATCTTTAATGGCGGCGGCAACTCTGTCGCTCGGCGTTTTTGCCGGTTGCTTTACCCATACGGTCAGCATTTCTTCCATAGAAAAGACGGGAAGCGTCGGGCTTGTCGACTATTATACAATCACGTATACCGACGGCACGACCTCGCAATTTACCGTTACCAACGGCAAGGACGGTACCGACGCGCAAAACGTAACCGCGCAGGACGTATACGAAACTTATAAGGAAATTTACAAGGATGAAAACCTCACCTTTAAGGAGTTTTGCGAAAAGTTTTTAAACGTGTCGCAAAACAGCGCCTTGGCGCTCAACTCCTGCCTGCGCTCCTGCCTTAAAGTTTATACCGTATTCCACGAAAAAACTTACGACGATTACGGCAGGTATTTAGGCATTTACGAAACTTCGTACTGCGGCTCGGCGGTAGTTTACAGAATGGAAGAGGACTACACGTATATGCTTACCAATTACCACGTAATTTACGACGCGGACGCCGCGCTCGGTTATACCAAGTTTACCGAAAAGACCTGGGCATACCTTTACGGAAGCGAGTCCGCGCCCGTGCAGGACGAGAGGACGGGCGTAGTTTCGGTTGCTTCCGACGATACCTACGCAATCGAGTGCGAGTATATCGGCGGGGCTATATCCTACGACGTAGCCGTTATAAAGGCTAAAACGGAGGACCTGTTGCGCGTAAACCCCCAGGTACAGCCCGTAACCGTCAATTACAATTATTCCGTGGGTGAAAACACCTTTGCCGTTGGCAACCCCGATAACGGCGGCATAAGCGTTACCGAGGGCGTGGTGAGCGTGGACAGCGACTACATTTCCCTTAAAATAGACAACACGGTCAGATATTACCGCTCTATCCGTACGGATACGGCTTTAACTCACGGCAGTTCGGGCGGAGGCTTGTTCAATATGCAGGGCGAGCTTATAGGCTTGAACAACGCGGGCGACGAATCTATTACGAGTATGAACTTTGCCATTCCCGCCACTGCGCTTACGGGCGTTGCCGACGGCATAATACACTACAACGCGGCAAGCGGCGCAAAGACTACCAAAAAGGCTTTAATAGGCGTTACTTCCGATTCCGTAAATTCAAAATATGTGTACGACGAGGCTACGGGCGGCGGGCATATCGAAGAGGACGTTGTAATAACCAACGTTACGGCGGGCAGTCTTGCCGAAATGATGGGGCTTAAAAAGGACGATATAATCAAATCGGTTACCCTCAACGGCAAAAAGTGCGAAATATACCGCCAATTTCAGATTTCCGACTTGCTCTTGAACGCAAGGGGGGGCGACGAGTTGAAGATTGGCTATTTAAGGGGCGGCGTTGCGGCGGAAAGTCAGGGCGTTGTCGTACGCTCTTCCGACTTGAAGAATGTTGACGACAATTGATTGCGGCATATTTGCGGGGCAATTGCATATATTTTGTTTATAAACGGTGCCGTCCGCGCAAAATTGCGCGGACGGAAGCCTTTTCAAGGGCTTGCGGCAAGCACATAATCTTTGTGTGCGCCGCGTGAGCAATGCGGATAAATTGGGTGAATGCTTAAAAGTTTACGGTAAATTCTTTGCGTTTTTTAAGGCTATGTGTTAAAATTATATTCGGTAAACTGTAAAAATTAGGTAAAAAGGAGGTAGCGGGGTTATGGAAGAGAACCGCAAAGTGCTCTATTCGGGCGTACAGCCCACCAACAATCTTACGATTGGCAATTATATAGGTACCATTAAGAGCTGGCGCGCCCTGCAAGAGGACTACGATTGCATATTTGCCGTGTCCAATATGCACGCCATAACCGTACGGCAGGAACCCGCCGAATTCAGGCGTAAAACCCTTTCTCTCGCCGCCCTGTTTCTTGCCTGCGGGGTAGAGCCAGAAAAGAGCATAGTTTACGTTCAGTCGCACGTGCCCGCCCACGCGGAGCTGTGCTGGGCGCTTAATACCTTTACCTACGTCGGCGAAATGGAGAGAATGACGCAGTTTAAGGATAAGAGCGCGAAACACGCCGATAATATAAATATGGGGCTTATGGACTACCCCGTGCTTATGGCGGCGGATATACTTCTGTATCAGACGGACGTAGTGCCCGTGGGCGCCGACCAGCGCCAGCATCTGGAAATCGCGCGCGATATCGCTCAGAGATTTAACAACGTTTATACTCCCACGTTCAAGGTGCCCGAAGGGCTGTTCTGCAAGGTAGGCGCAAAAATCAACGACTTGCAGGAGCCTGCCAAAAAGATGAGCAAATCGGCGGAAAACCCCAACGGCGCGGTGTTTCTTACGGACGACAGGGATACGGTTATAAGAAAGTTCAAGCGCGCCGTAACCGACAGCGACGCGGAAATAAGGTACGAGCCGGAAAATAAAGCGGGCGTAAGCAACCTCATTTCCATTTATTCCGTATTTGCGGAAAAGAGCATAGAGGAAACGGAAAGGGAGTTCTGCGGCAAGGGCTACGGCGATTTCAAACTTGCCGTCGGCGAGCTTGTCGCCGATAAACTCGCGCCCATTCAGGCGGAGCGCGAAAGGCTGTTAAAGGACAAAGAGTATATAGAAAGCGCGCTTAAAACGGGCGCGGAGAGGGCGGCTAAGATAGCAAACAGAACGCTTGCAAAGGTGTATAAAAAGATAGGCTTCTATCAGCTTTGATTGAGCGCGTTAAGTAGTATTTATGTTCGGTTATATCAATCCCGACAGTCCCTATCTGTTTAAAAAGGACGAAACTCTATACAAGGCGCTTTACTGCGGTATGTGCAAGTCGATAGGCGCGGGGTGCGGCTCTTTTCCTAAGACGGCGCTCACCTACGACATAGCTTTTATGTCCGCGCTATTGCACAACATCGCCAACTGCGACGTTAAAATAGAAAAGCGGCGTTGCGCGCTTCATCCTATAAAGAGCAGGGGTATGGCGACGCCCGACGATATTTCCGTTTTGCTCGGTTGCGTAAACACCGTTTTGGCATACTATAAACTGTTGGACGACAGAGCCGACGGCGACAAGAAAGGCGTTTTTGCATTTCTGTACAGGCGGGGGTTCAAGCGCGCGTTAAAGCGGCACCCGCAGGTGGCGGAAATAGTCGGCAGGCAGATAGAGGGGCAACGCGAGCTCGAAAGGGCGGGTTGCGCGGTGATTGACCAGGCGTGCGAACCTACCGCGGTTATGATGCGCGAACTTTCGCGCTATGCCCTCGGGGAGTTTGCAACCGAGCATACCGACGCGCTTACCTACGACATAGGCAAGTGGGTATATCTTGCCGACGCGTTGGACGACTACGACAAGGACGTTAAAAAAGGGCGTTACAACGTGCTTTACAACGCTTTTAAACTGCCTGATAAAGAGCGGGCGGCAAAAGAACACGGCGAGGAAATTAACTTTATTTTCAACGCGCTGTTCGCCGATATGCGCCTCAGGCTTGCAAACATAAAATTTCATTTCAATCACGATTTGACCGACAATATTATTTTGAGAGGGATTCCGCTTAAAACGCGTAAACTTGTTTACGGCAAATGCGGAGAAGGAACGAAAAAAGAAAATGAACAGACATAATCTCGAACTTTTGGGGCTTGCCGAGGGCGCAACGCAGGAACAGGTGGAGGAGGCTTACGCCGCCCTCCGCGCAAAACTTTTGGAAGACAGGTTTTTAGACGGCGAAGCGGGCAACGAGGCGGCAAGAAAGCTTACTAAAATTCAGGTTGCCTACGACGAATTGCTTTCTGAGTTTGCCGAACTTGACAAAGGTTTCGGTGAAAGCGGGGAAGGCTCCGCATTTTCCAAGGTGGAGGAACTTATAAAGTCGGGCGATTTGGCGGAAGCGCAAAGGCTGTTAGACGGCTTTAACGAGCGCGGCGCACAGTGGCACTATCTGCAATCGGTGGTGTTCTACCGCAAAAATTGGGTAAACGAAAGCAAGAAACAGCTTGAAATTGCTATGCGCTTAGACGGCGAAAATCCCAAGTATAAGGAAGCTTACGAAAAACTCAACGAAAAAATTGCTTACGACGCTTCGCAACAGGGCGCCAACGCCGAAAACCAGCAAAGCGCTTACAAGGGGCAGGATATGAACGGCGCGTACTCCGACAATCAGATGGGCGGTAGCTTTTGTTCGTCCTGCGTGGAGTGTTGCGCGTTAAACGCCTGCATAAACTGCCTTTGCAGCGGCTGTTGCAGATAACGCTTTTCCGCTTAAAAATTTCAGGGCAAGGCTTGGCTTTGTCTGCGCGGGTGCGCGCCCGTACGGCATAGCGGTTAGCCGTAAGATTTGTTTAAGACGGAGCATTTTAAAAAGCTATGCCTAAAAATAAAAATTCCAACTCTTTCGAAATAGCTCTGTCGGGAATTTCCTGCGGGATAGCCGTGCTGTTTTTGTCGCTTGGCATACTCAGCGGCTGGCTTCTTGCAACGGGTTATTTTATCGGCGTGCTGGCAATGATGCTTCCCCTGTCCAAAAACTTTTTCAAGGGCGGGGCGTGCGCTTACGCGGCTACGTGTATCTTAACGCTTATTCTGGGCGCGGCGGCTAAGTTTTGGGATATCGTGCCCTTTGCAATGTTTTTCGGCATTCACCCGCTTGTAAACGCGCTTATAAAAAAGAAAAATTTTAACCGCTGGCTGGCGCTTCCGTTAAAGGCGCTGTGGTTCGACGCAGCGTTGATAGTCGGCTATTATCTTATATTCAACGGCGTTTTGGGCGGCTCGCTTTTGCCGCAAAGCGTTTACGACGTTATCAACAAATATATTTTCCTCTTCATATTCACCGTGGGCACGCTTATAGGCGTGATATACGACTTTCTTGCAATGCGCTGTCAAATCGCCGTTAATATGCTTGTGGCAAGGATACGCAGGTAATATGGATAAAGAAATTTATGCTCGGGCGCTGAGCTTGCTTTCGGAAGATAAAACGCAGGAAGCGCTCGATTTGCTTGAAAGTGTAGAGGATAAGGACGCCGAATGGCACTATCTCGGCAGTCGCATATATCTGGCTAAAAATTGGACTAACGAGAGCCGTAAACAGCTTGAAATAGCAATAGAGCTGGCTCCCGACAATAAGCAGTACAGACGGGAATTGGCTGAATTACGGCAATATATGAATGGGTTGGCGGAAGAGCCGCAGGATAAGGGCGGTACCGCCAATGGAAGCAACGGCGACGAGCAATTGGGCTCGGGCTGTGCGGAATGTTGTTGCGAAGGCGTTTGCGGCGGACTGTGCGGCGGTTAAAAACGTATCATAAAGGTTGCGCGCCGTGCGCAACGATTGGGAAGCGTTATGGAAAAGAATAAGGAATACATAGGCGAAGTCCTCTCTCTCGGCACCGAGGGGGAGGGCATTATAAAAATAGGGGAAAAAAGGGCGTTTGTGCCCTTTTGCGCCGTTGGCGAAAGGGTGTCGTTTAAAGCTCTTAAAGTTACGGGCAAGGCGGCTTACGGCAAGCTTACGGAGGTGCATACTCTTTCAGCCGACAGGGTGGCGCCCGCGTGCCCGCACTTTGAAAAATGCGGGGGCTGTCAGTTACAGCACATATCATATTCCGCACAGCTGGCTTTTAAAAGAGAGCTTGTTTACAACTGTCTAAAAAAAATAGGCAATTTGGAAGTTGAGGTGAATGAACCGGTGCCCAGCGGCAGTCAGTACGGCTACCGCAATAAGCTCGCCCTTCCCGTAGGCAGGGACGAAAGCGGCAATACGGTAGTCGGTTTTTACGCGCCGCGCTCGCACAGAATAGTGCCAATCACTTGCTGTCCGTTGCAGGCGGAGTGGTCGGGCAAGCTTATACCCGCACTGTTGAGGTTTATGGACGGGGCGGGCTATACGGGCTATGACGAGCGCACATTAAAGGGCGACATAAGGCACCTTGTGGCAAGGCGGGTAAACGGCGGTATGCTCATAACCGTCGTGGCTGTCCGCAAAATCGCTTTGGACAAATTTGCCGAAATTCTTGACGCAACGTTTAAAAAATACACGCTGTGGCTGAACATAAACGGCGGCACGGGCAACGCCGTTTTCGGAAAAGAGTGGCACATATGCCGCGGCGAAGGCTATTTTGACGGCGAGGAAGAGGGCGTAAAGTTCAAGGCGGGCGCGCAGACTTTTTTGCAAGTCAACGACGGCGTGCGCAAAAAACTGTACGCTTCGGTTGTGTCCGAAGTTAAGGACGGCGACGCTATCGCCGTAGATTTGTACAGCGGCGGGGGTATGCTCACGGCAATGCTTGCCAAGGCGTGCCGCGCGGCGTACGGCATAGAGATTGTGCCCGAGGCGGTGGAGTGCGCAAACGGACTTAAACGGGCGAACGGGCTTGGCGAAAAAATGTTTAACTACTGCGGCGCGGTAGAGGACAAAATAGGCGAAGTTTTTGAAAAGACCGCGGGATATAGGCGGGTTATCGTGTGCGACCCGCCCAGAAAGGGTATGGAGCGCTCGGTAGTAAAAGCCGTGCTTGCAAGCGGCGCGGACAAGGTTGTGCTCGTATCCTGCAACCCCGCCACGCTCGCGCGGGATTTGGGGCTTTTGTGCGGAAGCTTAATTGAAATGGACGGCAACATAATCAAAAACCCCGCATACCAAACGGAGGGGCTTGCGGGCTATTATAAAATAACTTCGGTAACGCCGTTCGATATGTTCCCTCAGACAAAACACGTCGAGACGCTGGTTGTTCTTTCCCACAAAAAACCCGACGGCCATATCAACATAAAAGTAGAGTTTGGCGAGGAAGAAGGACAAGTATCTTTGAAAGAGGTTGCCAAACGTGCCGAAGAACGCAAGCCGAAAGAGAAAGTAACATACAAGATGATACAGGAGTATATCGAAAAGACTTACGGCTTCAAAGTCCACACGGCATACATAGCCGAAGTCAAGCGTGATTTAGGCTTGCCTATGTACGACGCCCCAAACGCCGTCGAAGAATTAAAACACCCTCGTCCGCATCCCACACCGAAAATGGTGGAAGCGATAAAGGAAACATTAAAACATTTTGAGATATTGTATAATTGATGAAGAGGATACAAATATCGACGGTTTGCGCCACGTTATTTTTAAGCCCGAAGCCACCGATAATAAATCCGAGTAGAGGACATGGAAATTTTAGGAATTATATTTTTTGCGATATTCAAGCGGGGAGCAGTCGGCGTATTTCCGGAAAGCGCGGGAAAAGTGGCTCTGCGAAGAAAAACCGAGATAAGCACTGATTGCGGTCAACGTTTTGTCGGTATAACGGAGAAGTCTTTTGGCTTCGTCCGTTTTTTCTTTTAACACGAAATCGGTAAGCGTCATCCCCGTTTCTTCCTTGAATTTTACGGACAAGCGCGTACGGCTCAAAAACATAGCGTTCGCCAACGCTTCGATGTCGACGGGTTCGGAAAGATGGTGTTGAACGTAATTACTTATCTCTATAACTAACTTCGACGGGGATTTTCCGAGCCGAAGTTTTTCAACGCGCTCGGTATAATCGAGAACCATATGATATTGCAAATTTGCTATTTGTCCCACGTTATTTAAAAGCTCGCATTTTTGTATATACGCATCGGAAAGAGTCAGCGCGTCTTCAACGTCCATTCCTCCGCGTATTGCCGCCCGAGAGATAAGGGTGGTTGTTACAATGAACGTGTTTTTCAATTGTCGCATTTGCTCGGTGGCGAGAATTCCCGCGCGCACGGCGGGGGCGTTCGCAATCCATTCGCGGAGCGCCGCAGTATCGCCTTTGCGGACGATATTGACGAGCATTTGTTCGAGAGTTATGGTGTTGTGGACGGCTTGAGCGGATTGAATTATTGCAATATCGGAATTGAAATTCTGATTGGCTCTGTCGGATTCTATAATCTCTTTAAGTTTTTGCTGTTCCGCGTCATATATTTTTATCTTTTCCAAAGAAAGTTTTTCGTCGTTCATCACGTAATTCATGGTGCATAAAATTTGCAATATGCTGTCAAGCGGCATAGCGACGATGCTTTTCATCCCCGCGGCAAATTCATTGACCTCATCTGATGGAACGTCGCACTTAAACGCCAATTCTTTTATGTCTTGATCGTTCATAGTCCCTTGACGTGAAGGTCCGATAACTAATTTATATGGCGGACAATTAACAATTCCGTAATAGTTAAAATACGGTGTAATGAAATAACCGACATGGTCGGTTATCGATAAGATATCCGAAAGATATGGTGTTATTGGATCTTTAGGCAGACTGACAAGCGAGTGATAAAACACTTGCTTGTCATTTTTATATGTCCTTACAGGAATTCCCGCAAGATTGCCTATAATTGCGCAAAGGTAATTATAATCAAGATTTTTCATATATTCTCCAAAAGTTAGAACTATTATAACTTATTCAGAACAATTATGCAAGAAGTTTAATATGCTATTTGTTATAATTTATACACAAAATGAAAGGGAGTATCATTTCTATGGATATTCAGAGATTATTGAGAGAGCTGACGGTAGAAGAAAAAGCGGCTTTGGTTGCGGGCGTTGACTTTATGTACACAAACCCCGTGCCGAGGCTTTCAATACCTTCCGTTCGCATGTCTGACGGTCCGCACGGACTTCGCGTGCAGTCGGAGGGTGGAGATAACGGCGTTGCGGGTAGCGAACCTGCGACGTGCTTTCCCACGGCGGTTGCAACGGCTTCGAGCTGGAATCCCGAAAATACTTATAAAATGGGCGTTGCAATCGGGGAAGAATGTGCGCATTACGGCGTAAACGTCCTGCTCGGTCCGGGAACGAATATTAAACGCAATCCCTTGGCGGGGCGTAATTTCGAGTATTTTTCAGAAGATCCGTTACTTGCGGGTAAAATGGCGGCGGCGGAAGTAAAGGGCGTTCAGGAAAACGGTACGGGCGTTTCGGTAAAACACTTTGCGCTCAACAACAGCGAAAACTACCGCTTTATGGGCGATTCCGTTTGCGATATGCGGACAATACGCGAACTTTACTTAAAGCCCTTTGAAATCATCGTAAAGGAAAGTAAGCCGCAAACTTTAATGTGCGCGTACAACAAAATCAACGGAACGTATTGCTGTCAGAACAAGTGGCTTTTGACCGACGTCTTGCGCAAGGAATGGGGTTTCGACGGTTTGGTTATGACCGATTGGGGCGCAACGCACGACAGGCTTGAAATGCTCCGCGCGGGACTCGATTTGGAAATGCCGGGCGACACCAATATTTGCCGTAAGTGGATAATAGACGGAGTAGCGGACGGAACGCTGAAAACAGAAGATTTGGATAAGGCGGTAGAGAACGTGTTGCGCCTTGTCGAAAAGCACGAAAACAACAAAAAGCGTGAAGCCGACTTTGCGGCGCACAATGCGCTTGCCGCAGAGATAGCCGCCGATTGCGCAGTGCTTCTCAAAAACGACGGGGTGTTGCCGCTTGCAAAGGACGGAAGTTACCTTGTAGCGGGAGAACTTTTTGAAAAGCCGCGCTATCAGGGTTCGGGCAGTTCTATGATAAACCCGACGTTCCTTTCCACGCCCAAGACTGCGTTTGACGAGAAGAAAGTTAATTATAAGTACGCCAAAGGTTACAAGGAAAATCAGCTTGCGCCCGACGAAAAACTTATAAAAGAAGCGGTTGCGCTTGCAAGCGGATATGAGAAAATATTGGTGTTTGCGGGGCTTACAGATTACGTTGAAAGCGAGGGCGCGGACAGAGAAAATATGCGTTTGCCCGAAAACCAGCTTGCACTCATTGACGCGCTTACAAAGACGGATAAAAAGATTATCGTCATTCTCTACGGCGGTTCGCCCGTAGAATTACCGTTTGCCGATAACGTGAGCGCAATACTCAATATGTACTTGCCGGGGCAGAACGGCGGAACGGCAATGGCGCAGCTTGTATTCGGAGATAAGACGCCTTGCGGCAAACTTGCCGAAACGTGGGCGATAAGTTACGACGACGTACCGTTCGGTAAAGACTTCGGAAAGACAAGAAACGAGATATACAAAGAGAGCATATTCGTTGGCTATCGTTACTACCTTACCGCAGACAAAAAAGTGCGCTATCCGTTCGGTTACGGACTTTCTTATACGTCGTTCGATTATCGGGCGATAGAAACAAGCGAAACAGAAACGGAAATAAATGTGTCCTGCGAGGTCGTAAACAAAGGCAAGTATGACGGCGCGGAAATCGTTCAGCTATATGTGAAAGCGCCGCGGGACGGGGTGTTCAAACCGCTTAAAGAACTGAAAGGCTTTACAAAGGTATACTTGAAAGCGGGGGAGAGTAAAAAAGTTACCATAACCGTCGAGAAAGACGATTTGCGGTATTGGAACGTAAAGGGAAACCGCTTTATATTGCAGGGCGGCGAATACGACTTTGAATTATGTTCCGATTGCCAAACCTTGAAATTAAATAAAGCTATTACGCTGAAAGGAGAGGAAGGGGTAAATCCCTATACGGAAGCGGTAAATAAGGCATATTGCGGGGACAATTTACAAATAACCGACGAAATATTCGAGCAGATGTCGGGACTGAAAATACCTTCGTTACCGCCCCAAAAGCCGATACATTTGGAAAGCCGATTTACCGATTTGCGGCAGACGGTTATGGGAAGAATTCTGTTCAACTCCGTTCTGTCGGTTGCCAAAAAGGATATGAAAAAGGCGAAGAAACTTCCAGAAGGAGCGGAACGCGACAATAAAATAAAGGGCGCAATGTTTTTAAAACGCATACTCGAAAGTAATTCGATTATCACGATGTCGATGTCTGCGGGTAAGAGTTGCCCGTACAACTTTGCAACGGGCTTTGTAAATCTTGCAAACGGGCATTTAATCAAGGGTATAAAGTGCTTCTGCACAAAAATAAAAGCATCGGCTTTGCCGAAGGATAAGGAGGATAAATAAATGGAAAAAGGTAAACTGTTAAGCGGAAGAATTTTCAATAGTAAAGTCCATTCCAAAAACGTTGAGGGAAAAGAGAAGTGGCTCGGCTATCTTCTCGGTCCTTGCGGGGCGCTTCTTTTAAACGCCGTACTCGCTACATATCTGAACGTCTTTTACACCGACGTTTTGAAACTTACCACCGTGTGGGGCGGACTGTTCCTTGTTGTATTTCCGCTTGTGTCGAAAGTGATCGACGCAGTAACAAACGTAGTTATGGGTTACATAATAGACCGCACCAAAACGAAGCAAGGGAAAGCGCGTCCGTGGCTGCTCCTTTCCGCGCCGCTCTTGTTTGTTACGGGATTACTTTTGTTTTTAGTCCCGAGCGGCAATCAGACTTTGCAGATTATATGGGTAATGATTTCATATAATTTGTTTTACTCGTTTGCATTCACTATCTACAATATGAGTCACAACTTAATGTGTCCGCTTTCAACCCGTAACACCGTTCAGCGTGGCGGGCTTTCGGTATTCAACCAAATCTCCACGATAATGATGAGCGGAATTTTGGTTGCTCTCGTATTCCCCATGGCTATTATGCCTATGCTTGGTGTGGATAAATCGCTCTGGATTATCGTTATGGGCGTTCTTGCGGGCTTGGCTTTGCCCTTGACTCTTCTCGAATACTACTTCACGAAAGAGCGCGTAACGGAAGAACAGGCGGCGGCAGGCGAAAAGAAGATACCGTTCTTGACCCAGCTTAAAATAGTTCTTACCGATAAATATATGTTAGTAATGTTTGTTTACTTCCTCATATATACTTTCGCTTCATCACTTAAAAATATGGGGCTTGTCTATTATTGCAATTACGTTTTGGGAACGTATAACGACGGAATTACGCAGATGCTTGTGTCCGTTATCGGCGGTATTCCCATGGGTATCGGTGTGTTTGCAGTGTGGCCGCTTGCCAAAAAATTCGGTAAGCGCAACGTAACGCTTATCGGATTTCTTCTTTACGCATTGGGCAGCGCGATTTGCTGGATGATGCCTACTAATTTATATATAGTGCTTGTTGGGCAGTTTATAAAAAATATCGGCGGGCTTCCCTGCGCTTACGTGTTTATGGCTCTTTTTGCCGACGGGCTTGACCATATAGAATGGAAGAGCGGTATACGTTGCGACGGTACGGCAATGTCCGTCTATAACATCATTGCGGTTGCGATAGTCGGTGTGGCTACGTCCGTGTTCAACGCTATGATTTCGGGCGCGGGGTATGTCGCTCCCGAAATTGTTGACGGTGTTACGATTGCCGCAACCCAGTCGAAGGCGGTGCTTGACGTTATAACCTTCTCGTTCGTAGGTCTCGAAACGATAACGGGGGTAATTCTTGCGGGCTTGCTTGTATTCCTTTCGGTGGAAAAGACTATAACCCGTAAACAGACAATGATACGCGAAAGACAAAAAGCGGCAACCGAAGCACGCGGCGAAGAATGGGTCGCACCCGAAATTCAAGCGGAAATCGACGAAAAGAATTTCCTGGAAGAAAGCGAAAGAATTTTTGCCGAAGAACTCAAAGTGAAGTGCGGGGAAAAGGGCTTGGACTATGAAGCCGAACTCGAAAAGCATAATAAAGCGGTTGCGGAAAATCGCGCAAAGCAAGCTGAAAAGAAACGCCTTGCGGACGAAAAAGCGGCGGCTAAATTAAAGAAAGCCGAAGAAAAACGTGCGGCTAAACTTGCCAAGCTCACGCCCGAACAGCTCGCCGCCCGTGAAGAAAGAGCAAATAAGCGGCAAGAACGGGAGTCCGCGGCTTGGGCGGCAGAACTTGAAAAAGGCGAAACGTATTATAAAAAAATTCAAGCCGAACTTGCCGCAAGGCAAAAATAACGGAGTAGCGGAATGAAGGCAACAAATCTTAAATGCGAATATTTATATAATCCCGTAGGGATAGATATTCAAAGACCGCGTCTTTCGTGGAACTGCGAGGGCGGCGTAAAACAGTCGGCGTACCGTATCATTGCAATGTCTGACGGCAAGGCTGTTTGGGATAGCGGTAAGGTGCGTTCGGACGGCATGCACGCCGAATACCCCCACACGCTTGTAAGCCGTCAAAGAGTAGAGTGGCGCGTTACGCTTTGGGACGAGAGCGATAAAGAGGGCGAAAGCTCGTCGGCGTTCTTCGAAACGGGACTGCTTAAACAAACCGATTTTACGGCGAAATGGATAAGCGGCAACTATTCCGTAAACAAGAAAAAACGCTATCCCGTCGATTGCTTCAAAAAGACCTTTACGGCAATATGCGTTCGGCGCGCGCGGCTTTACATTACGGCTTGCGGAATTTACGAGGCAAGGCTAAACGGCAAACGCGTGGGCGATTTTTACCTTGCGCCGGGGCATACCGATTATACAAAGCGTATTCAGTTGCAGACCTGCGACGTAACCGAACTTATAAACAGCGGCGCAAACGACTTGACGGTGGAGCTTGCCGACGGTTGGTACAGGGGAAGCTGCGGCGCGTGGGGAATTAAAAACCAATACGGTACGCAAACCAAACTCTACGCGCAGTTGGAACTAATCGGACAGGACGGAAAAATAACCACGGTGTGTTCGGACGGAACGTGGGCTTGGAGTAACGACGGCGCAATCCGCTTTGCGGACAACAAGGACGGCGAAGTGTTGGAAGCATACCGCACGCCGACTTATAGCGGTAAAGCAAAGGTTGTCAAGTGCAACGTGATTCCCACGGCTTCAAACAACGTATCCGTTACCGAACACGAAACGTTCAAGCCGAGGCTCATAAAAACGCCGAAGGGCGCAACCGTACTCGATTTTGGGCAGAACCTTACGGGATATATTAAGTTTTCGCTTAATGCGAAGAAAGGACAAAAGATAAAACTGCGTTTCGGGGAATTGCTCAATAAGGACGGCGAATTTACGCAAGTCAACATTCAATGCCGCAACAGGAAAGGCACGAAAGTAACGCCCTTGCAGCAAGTTATTTATACTTGCAAAGACGGCGCAAACGACTACAAAACCAAGTTTGCGATATTCGGCTTTCAGTACGTTTTAATCGAAACGGAAGTAGAATACAACCCCGAAGATTTCACGGCTGTTGCGGTTTATTCGGATATGCCCGAAACGCTGTCGTTCGACTGCTCGCACGAACTTATAAATAAGCTTGTGGAAAACACGCGTTGGTCGGCAAAGAACAACCACGCCGACGTCCCCACCGACTGCCCTACGAGAGAGCGGCACGGTTGGTCGGGCGACGCGCAAATCTTCGTCGGCACGGCAAGTTACTTTTTCGATTACGGGAGTATGGCGAAAAAGTATTTGCGGGATATGTACGATTGGCAGAAGAAAAACGGCAGACTTCCGCAGATAGCGCCCGCGGGCGGAGTGGACTTTTATATGGCTACGATGAACGGCTCTGTCGGTTGGTCGGACGCGGGCGTTATTATTCCTTATAAACTTTGGAAACAATACGGCGACAGATCAGTGCTTGAGAAATACTACGACGGTATGAAACGCTATGCAAAGTTTATGATAAAGCGTTGCGGAAAGAAAACCGTACTTTCAAAGCCTATTCACTTAAAGCATAAATACAGAAAATTTGCGGTCAATTACGGGCAGAGTTACGGCGAATGGGCAGAACCCGCCGACGTGTCCCCTATGAAATGGACGGATATGGTATTGCCGCACCCCGAAGTTTCCACCGCATATACAGCGTATGTAATGGAGCTTATGTGTAAGATTGCAACCGCGCTTAAAAGGACGGAAGATATTGCGCTTTATAGAAAGTACGCCGACGGCACGAAACAAGCGTACCGCGCGCTTCGCAAAACGAAGGATTATCCGCTCGACACCGACAGGCAGGCTATGCTCGTCCGTCCGCTGTATTTTAACCTTCTGAACAAAGAAGAAACGGAGTATTCTAAAAAGCGGCTTGTAAAGGCTCTTGAAAATTACGGTTGGAGAATAGGCACGGGCTTTTTGTCAACGCCGTTAATTCTATACGTTTTAACGGAAATAAATCCCGAATACGCCTATAAGCTGTTGGAAAACGAGCAAATGCCGGGGTGGCTTTATATGCCGAAAATGGGAGCTACGACAATTTGGGAAAGTTGGGAAGGCACGGAAGCGCAAGGCGGCGTTGCCTCGCTAAACCATTACAGCAAAGGCGCGGTCTGCGAGTGGCTGTTTGGAGTAATGTGCGGAATTAACGTTGCGGGCGAAAACCATTTTGTGATTAAGCCTGTATCGGGCGGAACGCTCACGCACGCAAAAGCAAGTTATCAAAGCATTTACGGGACGGTTGCAAGCGGTTGGGAAAAGACGGGTAAAAGATATAAGTTTACCGTAGAAATTCCCGCAAACTGCACGGCAGACGTCATCTTGCCCGACGGTAATAGACAAGTAGTCGGCGCGGGTAAATACGCATTTTAACTGCAAAAATATAGTGGTGTAAAAAGCTTAATGTGTTGTGGAATATGGAATATTACTTGGCAATAGATATAGGTGCGTCGAGCGGGCGGCATATCGTCGGTTGGCGTGAAAATAACGAAATAAAAACCGACGAGGTTTTTCGTTTCCCGAACGGCACGAAAAGGCAGAATAACTGTCTTGTGTGGGATACTGACAGTCTTTTCGAAAACGTTAAAAAAGGCATTAAAGCCGCAATAAAGAAGTACGGACAAATCAAATCTCTTGCGATTGACACTTGGGGTGTGGATTATGTGTTGGTAAACCGCATTCGCTCCCTGAGTCCGTGTTTTGCATATAGGGACAGTCGCGCGGAGACGGTTATAGACGAAGTCCACGGGAAGATGTCTTTCGAAGAGTTGTATCGCAGAACGGGCATACAGTTTCAACCGTTTAACACCGTCTATCAACTCTATGACGATATGAAGCGGGGTAGATTGGATAGGGCCAATGATTTTTTGATGATACCCGAATATCTCAACTACTTGCTTACGGGCGTGAAGATGCACGAATATACCAACGCGACGACGACGGGGCTGGTAAATGCAGAAACGAAAGAATACGACAAAGATATTTTATCTGCGTTAGGTCTGCCGACAAGGTTATTCGGTCAACTTTATCAGTCGGGAACGAGGGTCGGATTGTTATTGCCCGAAATCGCTTGGGCGGTCGGCGGTCAAACGGAAGTCGTTTTATGTGCAAGTCACGATACGGCGAGCGCAGTCGAAGGCATAGCTATGACCGGAAACAGTCCTTATATATCGAGCGGAACGTGGTCGCTGTTGGGCTTGAAAGTGCCGCAAGCTATTACGGACGAAAAGAGCCGAAGGGCGAACTACTCAAACGAGGGCGGCGTGGGTTACGTCAGATACCAAAAGAACATTATGGGTATGTGGGTCGTCAACCGTCTGCGCGGCGAGCTATGTCCCGACAAACCGTTCCAGCAGATAGTAGAGCAAGCACGGCAAAGCACGTTCAACGCTTACGTTGATGTCAACGACAATTCGTTCCTTGCGCCGAAAAGTATGAAAGAAGCGTTTGACGGCGCGCTCAAATGCAAGCCGCAATCAGAAGCGGATTATTTCCGTTGCGCATTTTTAAGTCTTGCCATAAGTTATATGGACGCTTTGGACGAATTAAAGGCAAACAGCGGAAAAGACTTCGATACACTTTACATAGTAGGCGGCGGGGCAAAGAATAGTTTATTGAACGAACTAACCGAACAAGTTTGCAAAATTAAAGTTTGTGCGTTGCCTATCGAGGCAACCGCACTTGGAAATCTTAAACTACAAATAGAGGTGCAATAATGTATGAACAAGCAAAAAAGGAATATGCGGCATACGGGATAGATACGGAAGCGGCAATCAAAAAGCTCAAAGCTATCCCCGTGTCAATCCACTGTTGGCAGGGCGACGACGTTGCGGGTCTGGACGGCGGCGGAGAATTAAGCGGCGGCATACAGACGACGGGTAACTACCCGGGCAGAGCGAGAAACTTCGAGGAATTGAAAGCGGATATAACAAAGGCGTTTTCAATGATGCCGGGCAAAAAGCGGTTGAACCTGCACGCAAGCTACGCGGTCGGCGCGGCGGCGGACAGGGATAAATACGAACCGCAACACTTTGCATCGTGGGTGAAGTTTGCCAAGGAGCTCGGGTTGGACGGAATAGACTTCAACCCCACCATGTTTTCGCATAAAAACGTAAAGGACGGGCTGACACTGTCCAGCCCCGACGAGAATATTCGTAAGTTTTGGGTAAATCATAGTATAGCGTGCTTACATATAGCGGAACACTTTGCGTCCGAGTTCGGCAAGCCATGCCTTGTTAATATCTGGATACCGGACGGATATAAGGACGTGCCCGCGGACAGACTCACGCCGAGGCTGAGGTTAAAGAAGAGTCTGGACGAAATACTCGCCTGCGGTTACGCCAGAAGCAAAGTAATTGTCGCGGTTGAAAGCAAGGTGTTCGGAATAGGCGTTGAAAGCTACACGGTGGGCAGCAACGAGTTCTATCAGAACTACGCCGCAAAGAACAATATCTGCTGCCTTTTGGACAACGGACACTATCACCCCATGGAATACGTCTCGGATAAAATCCCCGCGCTTTTGGCTTTCTATGACAAGGTGGCGCTGCACGTGACGCGCGGCGTTCGGTGGGACAGCGACCACGTAGTATTGTTCGAGGACGAGCTGAAAGAGATAGCAAAGGAAATAGTAAGAAACGACGCGACGGATAAAGTGCTAATAGGTCTGGACTATTTCGACGCGAGTATAAACCGCCTGTCCGCGTGGGTGACGGGCCAACGCGCAATGCAGAAGGCTCTTTTGTATGCACTGCTCACTAACCACGCGGAACTTAAAAAGTTACAGGACAAAGCGGAGTATACAACGCTTATGGTAAAGCAGGAAGAATACAAGACAATGCCCTTCGGCGCGGTATGGAAAGAATATCTGAAAAGAGAAGGGTTAAGCGAGGACTATTTAACCGATATAAAAGAATACGAAAAAGAGGTTTTGAGCAAGAGATGAAAGATATAATGACTGCGCCGTTCGTAAAGGAAATGTGCAAGACTACTGCAAATATGTACCGCTTGGGCTGGGACGAAAGAAACGGCGGGAACATAAGCTATCTGTTAAACGAAAAAGAAGTGACGGAATATATAGACTTAAACAAAGTAATCCGCACAATACCGTTAATGGGAGTGAACGAAGCGGAGTTCGACGTAAGTCCGCTATTGGGTAAAATCTTTATAGTGACGGGCACGGGCAAATACTTTAAGAACGTTGAGGCCGACCCCGAAACCAACCTTGGGATAGTGAGAGTAATAAAGGACGGAGTGGAGCTTTTGTGGGGCTACAAGGACGGCGGACGTACAACAAGCGAACTGCCCGCGCATTTGATGTGCCATATGTCAAGACTTAAAGTCGACCCCGAGAACAGAGTAGTAATGCACTCTCATCCGACGCACACGCTTGCAATGAACTACGTTCACGAGCTGGACGAAAAGAAGTTCACGCATACGCTTTGGGAAATGTGCACGGAATGCATAGCGGTATTCCCCGACGGCGTGGGAATACTTCCGTGGATGCTTTGCGGGACGAACAGCATAGGCGTAGCGACTGCGGAAAAGATGAAAGAGTTCCGCCTTGTAATCTGGGCAATGCACGGCATATACGGCGCGGGTAAGACAATGGACGAAACGTTTGGACTTATAGAGACGGTTGAAAAGGCGGCGCAAATCTACATGCTTACGGCGCACTTACCCCGCGTAAACACCATTAAGGACGAGGATATGGTAAAGCTTGTAAAACTCTTCGGGCTAGATTACAGAAAAGATTTTTTGAATTTATGACATATCATATAGGAGCAAGCGCCGCCCAAGAGGGCGGCACTTTTTCGTGCTTTCAACGTGCTGTATCAACCTTAATCAATGTTTTTAATCTCTTTAACAATCGCAGAAATCAATGGCAAATACTTTTCGTCAATACCTGCAAGCTGAGACCATAATACTTCAAGTTGACTTAATTGTATGTTTCCGTAATCTACAAAAGCGCACCGACGACGCGGTATCGCTGTTCGGAGATAAAGAAGCGGGCGGGATATGCGTTCTCAAAGGGTACAAAGAATATTATTACGGTTATGACGGCAAGGCAGTGTATGTCGATTTGATTGACGAATTGCAAAGCAAATATCCTTTGACCGAGCCGCAAATAATAGGCGAGAGCGCACAAAAGGCATTTATAGGCTTGTTCGGGGCTATCTTGCGTATGCGCAATCTACTTTCGTCGTTCGACGATTTTGCGGGCAACGAAATTCTTTCTGAGCGCGAAATGCAGGATTATCAAGGACGATATAACGATTTGTACGACGAGTGGCGCAATCGCAGAAAGGAACACGAAAAGGAAGATATAACTGACGATATAGTTTTCGAAGTGGAGCTAATAAAACAAATCGAGATCAATATCGACTACATACTTTTGCTTGTAGAGAAATATCACGACGGACACAAATCGGATAAAGAATTGCTTATCACGATAAACAAGGCTGTCGATTCGAGTTTGGAATTGCGGAGTAAAAAGTCGCTTATACAAAACTTTATCGCCGGAATAAACGACGTGGACGACGTACTTTTGGAATGGAAAGAGTTTGTAGTAAAAAAGAAAGAGGAAGAGCTTGCGGCTATCATAGCGGAAGAAAAATTGAAGAACGACGAAACGCGAAAGTTTGTGGAGTATTCTTTCCGCGACGGCGTAATGAAAACGACGGGGACGGATATAGACAAAATAATGCCGCCTATGTCGAGATTCGGTGGCGGACGCGAAAAGAAGAAAGAGAGCATCATACAAAGATTACTCGCGTTCTTCGAGCGGTTTTTCGGGATAGGATAAACGATTTTTACGAGAAAGGAATAATTACGGCGTTTTATTCGCTTGATATGTAGAGCCTATAATACAACTGAATAGCAACGGTAGAGGAAAGTTTGTAAAATCGGACTTTCCTTTTTTGCACAAAAAATTTTGCAAAGACCGTCAACTTTTGTGTGTTTCAACCGCTTTATAGTAGTGGGGTAAATATTTTCGAGATAAGTGTGCTTGGATAAGAGAAGGGAATTTTTCATCAGACCCCGAACTTTTCAAAACTTGTGTCCTTGTTAATATGGAGGGGTATGAAAAAAGTTTTTCAAAATTCCCTGTAAGTAGGGGTGAAATTTAGTGTTAGTAAGTGGAAGGCAATTAAACTATGCCGCAAAGGAGGTGGTGCGTATGCGCTATTAACAAGATTTGCAAGCGGTCTTAAAATGCTTGCGACAAATAAAAAAATAACGGAGGAACAATGGAACAAAAACAATTAAAGGAAGCAGGCTAAGGTTTTACAGTTTTAAGACTGTAAAACATATCGCCGCAAGCGGCGATAATATGTGGGATACCCACCATATTGTATTCCATAAAAATATTTCAAAAAAAGATTTTTACGGAATAGGAAGCGGAACGAAGCGAGAATAGCCGTTTGCGAAGGCGAACGGCTGAAAGCATAGTTTGCGCTGACGAGGATACCCACCTTAGCGCGGCTACGCCGCAAAGAAATTACGACCACGGGAGGAACGAAAACAATAGGAACACAACCGGTAATATTCGATATAGCCTACACACCGTATAGACTGCCCAAAAATGCAACGGCAGACGAGAGAGCCAAACACGAAAAGCAACGTGCTTTCTACGATATGTCCGGCGCGGACAATATCTACAAGTACATAACGACGGAAGGTAAGATATACGGCGAGGAGGCGAAGAAATTTACAATGCTCGAATACTTGCAAAAGAGTACGGGAGTATTCAACCAAGACGGTATGCTCACGAAAGAACAAGTAAAAGAAATGAAGCGGCGAGCGCAAACGGGCGAAAAGAATATTTGGCACGGGTTTATCTCATTCAATAAAGAAAACTCGGAAAAGATAGACGATCCCGAAAAGTGTATCGCGCTCATAAAACAAACCTTCGGGCAATTTTTTAAGGACGTGGGCTTCAAACCCGACAATATGGACTTATTGTGCGCATTGCATTTAGACCGTCCAGAACACTTGCATATTCATTATGTCTTTTGGGAGAAAGAGCCGAAAGTAAAGAATCAACGAGCGGCAGGGTATAAGTACCGAGCGAAAGGCAAAATACCGCTTGACGTAATAGACAAAATGACCGAGCGATTGAACGCCTATACAATCGACGACGACTTTGCAAGGAAACGGAAAAAGGTAATTGAAGAACTCACCCGAACGAGCAATGAATACGACGTCGCACATCTGAACGATAGGCTACGCCGATGGCTGAAAGAGCTTGCGGACGAACTGCCCAAAGACAAACCGTTATGGTATGGAAGCAAAGAGATAGCCGAGCATCGTCCGAAGATAGATTTAGTCGCGGAGTGGCTCATTGATCTGGACGATAAAACACGCGAAGACGACCACGCTTTCCGTAAAGAGCTTCGTGAGAAAGAACAAAAGTTGAAAGGTATAATGGGCAACTACTATAAATCGCGTCTTACAACGGAAAGGCTGTTTATGGAGCGCATACCAAACAAGGCAGACGAGGACGGAGTAAAGAGTATCCATACCATAGAAAGATTGGAGTGGGACTACCGTAGGCGACTCGGCAATATCGTTCTCAAAAAGGTACGCGAGATACAAAGGGAAACGTATAAACGTAATCCACAAAGGAAGTATAAGACGAACGATAAAAACCTAAAACGTCGGCTTGCAATCTCATCACGGAAAGTGCGCGGTATCATGGACGGACTATTCGGCTCGGTAGCGGAATTATTCTCGTCCGAAACGACAACTTACCATAACAGGCTACGCGAGATTGAAGAAGAAATGCAAGAGGAGTACGAAAAGGAAAATCGTCCACAGGAAGAACAACCGAAGTCGACAAACAACAATTGGAATTGGGGGAAGTAATATGTAAAAAATAAGCCAAAGTCGTATTAACATCAGATAAACGCTTGACTCCAAAAGCCAAAAGTGATAAGATATAGTAAATCGTATAAATACGACTAATATATTTCACGGAGGTTGGGTTATGGAAAACAGCAGAAAGGTAAAAGACAAGCGTTACGAGGATAAACACAAAGAAGAAAGAAAAGCCAAATGTATGATTTGGGGAACGAGCATGCCGAGAGAGAAAGCCGAGAAAATTAACGAATTTTTGAAAAGATACGGCTACACAAAGGTAGAGCTAATACAAGCGGGATATGAAGAATTATTAGCCCGACACGACACCGACTTTGCAAAGTTAAAGGACGGGTATGACGATTTTTTCGGTTTTGAGGAAGTCGATAAAAAGAAAACCGAATAACTATTAAATCTTTTCGCAAAAGGAGGAAAACGCGATGGAAAGAGAACATAGTATTCAAAGCTATAAGGACGCGGAGTAATTCCGAGTTACCGTCCGAATAAGGATACTTGAACAAAGAGCAAGAAAATTACGATGCTTTTATTGATTTTATGGCACAGTTGATACAAAAATACGGCAACACAATTTTGAAAAATGAACAGCCGAAAACGGAGGACAATGATGAATAGAGAAGGAAAGAAATGCTTCTTGTATTCGAGAGTGAGTACGGAAATGCAAGTGGACGGTTATAGTTTGGAAGCGCAGAAAAGCGTTCTCAAAAAATTTGCTGAGCGTGAAGAAATGAAAATAGTTGAATATTACGAGGATGCAGGCAAATCAGGCAAGTCGATAGAGGGACGACCTGCTTTCAAGAAAATGCTTTCCGATATAGAAAGCGGACAAAGCGTGGACTATATTCTCGTTTATAAACTTTCACGCTTTGGAAGAAATGCGGCGGATATTCTAAATTCGTTGGAGTTAATTCAGACCTATGATGTGAACTTGATTTGCATTGAAGAAGGGATTGATTCATCGCAGACAAGTGGTAAGTTGCTCATATCCGTGTTGTCTGCCGTTGCAGAAATCGAAAGAGAGAACATTCTTGAACAGACTATGAACGGGCGCAGGGAAAAGGCTCGTCAAGGTTTGTGGAATGGTGGCCCCGCGCCGTATGGCTATACTCTGAAAGATAATAAACTTTACATAAACGAAGATGAGGCGGAGTTGGTCCGCCTCATCTATGATAAGTATGTAAACACTACAATAGGGTATTCAGGCATAGCTAAATATCTGAACTTGCAGGGGATAAAAAAGGTTGTGCGCACGGACAGAATGATTGAAGAATGGAGTGCGCATTTCATAAATCTGATTTTAGAAAATCCCGTGTATTGCGGTAAAATCGCTTATGGCAGGAGGACGCTTGAAAAAGTAAAGGGTAAGAAGAACGAATATAAGCGAATAAACGCTACCGATTATATTACGGTTGACGGCTTACACGAATCGCTTGTAAGTGAAGAGATTTGGAATAAAGCGCAGGATAAACGGCAGGCAACGGGCCAGAAGTTTGCTTCAAAATACGGCAAGGACAGAACGCATTTATTGACGGGTTTATTAAAGTGTCCCGTGTGCGGAGGTCCTATGTATGCCAACCGCCATTGTTGGACGAAAAAGGACGGAACGTATAAAGAAGTAGGCTATAATGTTTGTGGACGAAACAAACACGATAGGGGAAAGTTCTGCGATTATAAGGCTGACTTAAAGAAGAGTGTAATCGAACCACTTGTGATAGAAGCCGTAAAGGAAATCGTAAGCGAAAAATATTTTGCTCAGGCGATTAAAGACAGAATCGGAAGTATCAGCAAAAATGACGATATCGACAAGGAAATAAAGAACTTTGAAAATAGGCTTAATGAGATTGAGCTGAATAAGGCAAGATTGGAAAAGGAAATAGATACGTTGCCTTTTGATACGAAGTTCCGTGAAAGAAAGTTGCACGATATGAATTTACGCCTTGACGGAATGTACGAAGCTATTGCCGAGATAGAAGAGCTGATTGCCGACGCAAATCTGCGTAAAAAGGCAATGGAAGAAGAGGCGATAACGTTGGAGAACATCTACAAAATTCTATTGAACTTTTCCGAGCTTTTTGATATAATAGAAGAGGACGAGCAGAAGAACCTTTTAACGTATTTGATAAAAGAAATTCAGCTCAACCCGCATTGGGAGAACAAATCGCCGTTAAAGTGGATAGAATTCAACTTTCCTATCTACCGCAACGGAGAAGAGGTCAGAAAAGTTTTGTGTGAAGAGAATCCCAATGTCGAGACGCTAATTTGTCTTGAAAAGGTGTGAGCCTGAAAGGTAAAAACGGGGTAATCGTATGCTCATTATTTCGCTGGTAATCTTGTTGGCTGTATTCTTTTTCGTAAACGGCTTCATTTTGAGAAACTATCCGAATGCGGAAAGAACGAAAAGAGCTACCAAATCGCTATCTTTGATGATAGATTTATCGCCTGTGGCGGGCATAATCGTATTTACCGTTTTATTTACCTGCGCGTTAAAGGGGCGGTTGCCTGAAAGATTATCGCACGCTGTTTTGGTTTTTACAATATGGATGTGCGCGACTAAATTCTATTGTTACTTATTGGCGCACTATAATTTAAAGCGTGCGGTTATAAGTTGCGCGGCGGGTATGCTCTTTTCAATAGGGTTGGCTGTGTTTCTTACTCCTTTGGACAGATACGTTGCAACGGTATATGAGTTTACGGGTTGGTATTCGATTTTTTTGGGTTGCGGCTTGCTGGCGGTTTTTTACGCGGTTACGGTAGTTTCCGCCGTAAGCAATTTTAGACGAAAGAATGCGCGACAATGCGGTTTACGCGCGGCGTTGCGGGAGGGGAATATGAATATTTTTAATTTTAACGCCGTGGGGCAGGGGCTGTTTTATACGGGTTCGCTGATGCACGGAACGTACAATTTTGTTTTTGACTGCGGTACGGAAAACAAAAAACAATATATCGAAAATAATATTGACAGATTTATCGGGAGCATAGGCGACGGTAAAACGCCGCCCGATATCGAGTTTGTAGTAATTTCCCATTTACATACCGACCATTTCAAAGGACTGCAATATCTGCTTAATAAAAGCAACGTAAAGCGGCTGTATCTGCCTTATCTTGGCGAAGACAGGCTCGTTAAAATTTGCTCTCTGGCGTTGAAAATTTTAAGTAAGGCGTTTGGTAACGACGACGGGACGCGGGAAGAAAATTATTTTATTGAACAGTTTGCCTTTATGTGCGAGCTGTACGGCGTCGGCGGCGAATATAACGATATCAGCCGCTATTCCCGAAGCGTGGTCTTTATTCCGAAAGAAGGCAAGCGCAAGGCTTTGGACGACGGACGATACTATTTCCGAAAGGATTTTACGGCGGGGGCGAACAATGATTATTGGCGGTTCGTCTTGCTCGAAAGCGGCGTGGACGGGGAAAAGTTAGAGCTCCTTAAAAAGCGTTTGGAAAAAGCTTTCGGCGATTTGAGCGTTTACGACGTTATCGAAGCGTTCAAGAAAGATAAAAATATTATCGCTGAATTTAAAAAAATTTACGAAAGCGTTTTCGGGGAAGGCAATGATTTGAATTTAACTTCTATTTTGCTTTTGCACGAGCCGCTCTATAAGAGCCCGGTTGCCGTGCGCCACGATAAATCCGCCGCTGAATACAATTTAATGCATTACGCCTACGACAGGCGGGCGAATTTTTACGAGCCTTGTTATTACTGCTACAGTAACCTGCTAACAAGCGTGGCGGGCGCAACGTTGCTTACGGGCGACGCTTTAATCGACGGCTGTTTGGCGGATGAAATACGTTTGTCTTTGGGCAAGGGCTCTATTTACTGTTTGCAAGTGCCTCATCACGGCTCCGAAAATAATTGGCAGGCGATAGTCAATCACAAAATTTCGGCGCAGATTTACGTTATACCGTTCGGCTACGGCAACAGGCATAAGCTTCCGCACGTTTCCACGGTTGATTATTTCGAAGAAAAAAACCTGACCTATTATTGCGCGACTCAGGAAAAACAATTTGTGTATCTGATAGACTGAGGGAATAAAAGCCGAACCTTTTGCCCAAAATAAGGGTATGGGAAAATATAACAGCAAATCAATTATAGAGGAAGTTTTCGACGGCGCAATCAGCGCCAACGAGTGCACGGGCGCGTTGCAAAAAATTTCGGTCGACCCCGAAGAGGTGGCGCGCTTTCACGCCGAGTATAACGGCGAAAAGAAGAGCAAAGTAAACGAATAAGAAAAAGGCGCAAATTTATGTTTGCGCCTTTTGAATTTTAATATGATTAAGTATTTAAGTCCGTCCGCATTTTGCCCGCCGTCAATCAGTGCGCGGTTTTATTTAATTAGATTGTCCTTTAAAAAGCAGTTGCTTTTTTTTGCGGCGGTCGGCGCGCCTTCGCCGAATACGTTTAATGAATAAGGCTTTTTGCCCGTGCAATCGGTTACGGTAACGGCGCTAATTCCGCCGCTTTCGCCGTGCAAAGAGTAATACGCGCTTAAAAACCGCAACAGCAGCGAGCCGACGGTAGCGTAAACGGAGGGGACGGGTTTAAGGTTAGTCAGGTCCAATTGCCTTTTGGCGCCCTCGCTCTTTAACGGCGCGCCGCTTTCCGTTCTCTCGGGCGAAAGAGTAATTTTGCCCGTATAGTTTTTGCGGGAAAGGGTTAAAACGTTGCCGGAGTATTCAACGTAAAATTCTATCTTTCCGCCGCCCTGTAAAAATTCTTCTTCCGCAAGCAGTTCGTCCGCCAATTCCTTACAGACGCACCTTTTTAACCGCCTGCCTGCGGGTAAGGTGATTAAAAACAGGGATATAAAGTATATTACCAGCAAAACGCCGAATAGGCAAATTCCGCCTAAATACAGCCCCCAATTGCGTTCGGCGTACTTAGAACAGGCGGCAAGCACGGTTGCAAAGAAAAAGAGCGCGGACAGATATGCCACGTTTATGCCGTTGCAAATTTTTTTGTGTTGCACAGCCGATAAAGTCTGTCGGCTATCGAATTTTACCATATAAAGATAATACCCCCGTTTGCCGCAGTTGTCAAGTTAAAAATAAAAACAGACCGCACGCCACGGGCGTACGGTCTGCCTTATAATTTCAAATTAAAAATGGTTGTTCATCGAATGGATAAAAGCTGCAAGAGCGAAAAGGTTGTAAGAGTTGTTATCGAGCTTTTCCTCGTCGTCGCTGAAAAAGAACATTTGCGTTACCTCCCGAATTATTATGCGTATTCCGAACTTACAGTTTTTACGTTCGGCTTTTAAACTTTTGTATTTTTTTATCTGCCGCAGGACAAGACTACGTAGGAAAGAGCGTTAACGCCCAATTCCTTGTTTTCGTCTTGAAGACAGTTTAAATCGTCGTAAATAAACATATTCTTACCTCCCGTAAGCTTATTGCGGTTTTACCGCCTGTCTATCGTCAAAAGCAACTTTATTTAAGTTCCTTTCCGATTTCGCAAGCAGTATAGCACTTGTTAAAATGTCAGTCAATCACATTTAACAAATTTTTAAAAATTTTAAAACTGTTAGTTTATAACATATTTATATGATAGTAAGGAAAATTTATGTTATTTTTTCTGTTCATTTTTGTAAACTTGTTTGAAGTTTTCAAAATTTACAATAATTTACATTTTTTCACATTTTGAGCGCCTTTACCGACAGAAGGTGTAATTTTTTATGAAGGTTATTTACAAGCAAATAAAAAAGTTATAAAATAGACTTATGAAAAAGAAGTTTTTAATCGCATTATCGGTTGTTGTAGCGGCGTTTGCGGCGGCGTTTGCAATTGGCGGGTGTAAATTTAAAGACGGCTCTTCCTCAGGTATAAACGAGTATGTGGTCTGGAACGACGGTTGCGGAAAAACGTATACTTTGCGGGGCGGCGAAAACGTTGTTGCTTACTACCCCAGCGAGTCCGATAAATTTTAAATTTTTCTTACGTTTACTATAATGCGGCAACAGGCGAGGCTACGCGCGAGGTTGCGGAGCGCGGTCGGCTAAATTTGTGCGAACCTTCCGTTTGGACTTGGAGCGATAGCGCCTACCCCAAAAAGGACGGCGTTGACGAGGCGTGTACTTTGACGGTTATGGTCTGTTCGGGAAACGTCTATTCAATCAAACAGGGAGAAACGCAAAAGGTAGGAGTGGAAGCTGACGTTGGCGCCGCATTGGTGTTCGTTCCCGAATATTCCGCTTATTACGCGGTGGAGTGTTCCGGTCAGGAAAACGCCGAAAGCAAAGTATCTTTTACGGTTACGCAAGACGGAAAGGTGCATAACGCCGACGATTACTATATCCAAGGTAGGACTTATATAATATTCGTAAATATTTCGGAGGGGGAAAGCTGGGTAAACGTTGCCGTCAAATATGCTCCGCCTGAAATAAAAGAGGGCGAAAATATATTAGGCGTTCAATGTTTTGACGGACAAACGTTTAAATTTACGCCCCGAAAGAGCGGTTATTATACAATAAAGGACAGTATAGGCACACAGTTTGGCGTTGCTTACTCTTACGAGGGAGAGCTTATAAACGGATACGGCATAGAAACGGATTTGTATTTCGAAGAGGGCGGCGATTACTATATAAAATGCGTTTCAGGCGTTTCGACGGAAGTTGAAAACTATATAATTTCCGTTTTGCCCGTAGATAATAGCATCGGCGAGGGGGAAAGCGTTACGGCGGCATCCCGCAGAATGTATAAACTTACGGCGCGTTACTCGGGATATTATACTTTTGATATTGAAAGTCAAAACGGCGATACGCAAGTTGAAATAGTTTCTTGGGAAAACGCGGTGCACGAAAATTTTACAGCCGGTATAACGCTGACTGAACGGGAAATATTTTTGCCCGGGGGCGAGTGCTATTTCAAAGCCGATGGCGACGTAAACGTTAAATATAAGTTTGCTCCACGCCATTGTAACGGTAGTGTAAATAAAGACGAAACGCGCCTGTTTACGTCTGCGTTCAGCGGAGAGTACGCGTTTGCAACTATTCCCGAAAACGTTTCTTATAAAATTACAAACGCTCAAAGCGGAGAAGAAATAAGCGGCGCGTTAAATAAGGGCGAAAGCTATTTTATAACTTTTAACGCCCTGTGTAACGTTGAACCCAAAGCCGTTGCGGCTTCTCTTGCGCACAATACAAAGTTTGCGCTTTCTGGCAGGTCGGTAACTGCGTTTACACCGCCGTTCAGCGGAGCATACAAATTTTTCGACGCTTTAAACGTTGAATTGTACGATAGGGAATTTAATGCCGTGCAATCCGAGTGCGGAAATTATAATTTGGAAGCCGAAAGTCTGTATTATGCGGTGGTGGAAGCGGAGGAGGGCGTAACGGTTAAATTCAATCCTCCCGCGGTAATCTGCGACGGCAAAACCGCGCTTACCGATTGCAAATGGGCGCGTTTAGAGCTGTTGCAGGAGGGTACGGTAAATATTGCAATCAGTTTAGGGCAGTCGCTTACGGTTTACGACGGGCAACTCAAACAAATACAAAAATTCGGAAGCGCTTTAAACGCAACGTTGGAAAATTGCGCCGCGGGCACGTATTATCTGTTTGCGGACAGTCTGTCTTGCATTAAATTCAATGTTACTTCCGCCTCGGGGACTGTTGTCGAATTGGAAGAAAACGTCGGCTACGTTGTTGAAAAGTCGTCGGTTTTTCGCATTGCCTGCGGTACGGAATGTAAAAGTCTGACGGCTGAAACTTTTATAGATTGGAAGAAATATACCGACGGCGATTTTAAATTATATTATTTAGACGGCGGACAAAAACGGTATTTGGACAGACGGCTTTCCCTGGACGTAAACGATAGCGTAATAATATCCTTTACGCTTAACGGTGAAGTAGGGGAGTAATTTTTAGAAGTTGAAGCTGCCTTTGCGGGCAACTTTAAATATACTTTAACGCGATAGTTCAAGGCGTTCGCCGCGGCATATTGCGGGGGCAAAATTAAAAACGGTAAATAAGAAGGGCGCGCCTTACAAGGCGCGCCCTTCAACGAGGGGGAAATATGAATAAATTACTTTTCTGCAATATCAAGCCACTTTGCGGGGTCTTTCTGTTCGCCGTTTTCTATAACTTCGAAGTGCAGGTGCGCAACCTGTTTGTACTCCGAGCCGCAGGGTTCGGCAACGGTGCCAATCGTGTCGCCGCGCTTAACGGTGTCGCCCTTCTTTAAACCGCTCTTGGCGTTTATAAAGCCGTACTTGGTCTTTAAGCCGTTGGCGTGCAAAATCGTAACGGTGGTGCCGTCGAGTCTGTCGTCTACCGTAACGTCGTCGATTGTGCCGTCAAGGCAGGCGACTACGTTCGTGCCCACTTCGGCAGCCATATCAACGCCCGTGTGGAAGTGCCAGGTGCCGTGCAACGATTCGTTTTTGAAGAAGTCGAAGCTGTTTATAACGTCAAGGTTGGCTACGGGCTGTGCAAACGTAGTGTCGTTTATAGTAGGCTTGTCGGGTTCGTCGGGCTTATTGCCGTCGTCGGGGTCAACGGGGGGCTTGTTGCCGTCGTTGTTGTCAATGGTAATGTCGCTTCTGAACCAATCGTTTACGGCAAACACGGTAGTAACCGTAACAGCCGCAACAACAAGTATGCAAGCCGCCAAGATTAGGTAACGTATCAGTAATTTTTTCTTGCGTGTTTTCTTTTCTTCGCTCATATTTTTACTCCTTAAAAAAATTTATTTTCAAATGCCTTGCGGTTTGATTATTGCCCCCGCCCGAAAAGTTATACAAATATTTTTTAAAATTTTCAGTACCCGCCGAAAATTATTGGTGAAGCCACGGTTACGCCCTCGTTCTTTACGCACACGTGCAGGTTTACTTGCCTGCCGTAAATGGTTACGGAGTAGGGCAAATCCGCCTTGCAGTAGTAGTTTACGCTGTCCGAAAGTTCCTCTTTAAACAGCACTTCGCCGTTTACGCCCGCTAAAAATTGCTCTAAGTCCAAAGATTTGAACGTTGCGCTTTCGCCGCACACGCCGTTTAAGGTAAGGCGCTTTATCGCCGCTTCCCCGCCGCCGCAGGTTACAACGCGGCAGTCTTTCGAGGTGTCCCCTATAAAAAAGCTGTAACTCTCCCCGCCGTCAAAGGCAAGTCGGTTGGGCAAAACGGCTATAAGTAAAATTACGGTAACCGCCGCGGCAAATGTAAACGCCGCTATCAAAGCCGAACGCAGTTTGCGCATAAAAAAAGCCCTCCCGTAATTTTCTACGGTAGGGTTATAGCCCCGTGGGCGCATTTATATTCACTTTGCGGCAAAAATTATTTAAAAATAAATAGCCGCCCCTTAGAAAAGGGGCGGCGGAATTGCCTTTATACTATTTGCAACCGCCGCACGTCTTGCAGTTGCCGTTGCATTTTTTTGTCTGTTTGCCCGTGGCGGAATACATCTGCCCGCAGTACAGCCTTTCCGCGGCGCCGCCGCAATGGGGGCAGGCAATGGCGTCGTCGTATTTTTTTACAAGCTCTTCAAACTGTTTCCCGCAGGCGGAACAGCGGTATTCGAAAATCGGCATTATTTTTTCTTCCTGTTCTTTCTCTGCCTCTTTGCCTTGGGTTGCTTGGGGCGGGATAATATATTGGTTTTAAGCATTAAAACGGCAACCGCCGCCGTAACTATAAAAGTACAGCCTATAACAACCCAGAACCATATTGTAGAGGTTTCGCCGTTAAACGCCTGAAAGGGCACGGGCATATTCATTCCCCAAAAGCCGGCAATCATTGTTGGTATCGCAAGCAAGATGGTTATAACCGTAAGCTTTTTCATAGAGTCGTTGGCGTTGTTGGATATAACCGAGCCGTACGCGTCCATCGATACGGAAAGGGTGTCCTTGTAAATTTTGCACATCTCAATCGCTTGATTGCACTCGATTAGCAGGTCGTCGTAAACGTCGCGGTAGTCCTCGCGCCCCGTAACCGCTTCCGCCTTGGCAAGTTTTTCGTGCACTTTGGCGTTTGCGTTTAGCGATGTGGAGAAGTAAACGAGGGAATTTTCCAGCTCTAATAGTTGCAAAATGTCGTCGTTTTTAAGCTTGCTTCCAAGTTCCGCCTGTACGCGCTGACTGCGCCTGTCTATCTGTTTAAGGCAGTACAAAAAGCGCTTGGAGTTGCCCAGCATAAAGTTTAAAATAAACTGCACGGGGCTGTCGCAACGCACCTTTGTGCGCCCCGTTATAAAGTCTTTAAGTACTGGGTTGCCCTTTAAGCATACCGTCATAATACAGTTTTTATTGTATATAACGGCAAGCGGCAGGGTGGAGTAGGCGTCGACCGCGTCGCTCTCCTCTATTACGGGGCAGTCGACTACGAACATAGAGCACCCCTCGTCAAACTCGGTACGCGCCATTTCCTCCTCGTCGAGGGCGGCTTTTATCATATCTTCGGGTATCTTCGTCTCGCGCGAAACCTTTTCAACTTCGCCGTCGGTGGGGCTTACCATATCAACCCAGCAGAGCGGCTGAAAGCTTTCAACCTGCTTCAATGCCGCGCTCTCGCCGGCAATAAAATATTTAACCATATTTCACCTCAAAAAAAACGTGCGGAAGCACACTCCCGCACGCAGTTAAAGGCAAAAATAAACCGTTTACGAAAGCGATATTCCTGTTGTAATGCTTTTAGATGGATAACTGTCCATAATATTCCCTTAAATATTATATTCTAATAATCAGTATAGACTAAAACGCCGATAAATGCAACTATATTTAATCGCCTAATTTGCTTGCGCGTAAATAAAAAAACTCCGCCCGCGGATATTTGCGGACGGAGTTTAGCGCGATTGAGTTATATTACAATCTTGCCGTCTATGTAGCTGTTGAAAATTCCCTCCACGTCGTGCTGTGCGGCAAAGCGGGATATAAGCTCCTCGGGCGTGGCTATTTTGTAGCGGTTGGCTTCGAAGTACGATTTAAGTGAGGAGAAAAACTTTTTGTCGCCCATAGCCGTGCGCACCGATTCGAACATCAAAAGCCCCTTGTTGTACGCTATGTTTACGTACTCGTAATCGCTTGCAAACTCTCCGAGGTTTCTCGTCATAGTCGTTTCCGCCTTGCCGAAGATTTGGTTGTATACGGAATAGTACGCCCTGTACGCCTTTATTGCCGAGCCGAGCGCGCCCGTCCTCGTGTAGCCGTAAGCGGGGTAATGCTCGAAGAAGCATACGGTGGAATACTCCGCTAACCCCTCGTCCTGCCAGGCGCAGTTTACCTGGTCGTTGCCTACCATAGCGTACCACCATTGGTGGGCGTTTTCGTGCGCCACGGTGTATACCGCGTCGGCTTCGTCAAGCTCGTCGGAAATCATTGTAAGCGCGGGGTATTCCATACCGCTCACGCACAGGGGCGTAAACACTACGGAAAGGGTGGGGTAGGCGTACCCGCCGAAAGTGTTGGAAAAGTAGTCTAAACTCTCGCAGGCGGCGTCAAGCTCGCGCTTGGGTTCCCTGTCGCCGCAGTAATACAAAGTTACGTCGCAACCGCCCGCTTTTCTTGTAACCGTCTTGAATTTATCGGAGAGAACGGCGGCAAAATCCCTTGCTTTTTTAAGCTCGTACTTGACGGTTGCGGTGTCGCCCGCTTCCGTGCGGGAAAGCTGTTTTCCGCTGGTAGCCGCGGTATATTCCTTGGGCAACGACAAAGTTACCTCGTAATCTGCGCACTCGGAAACGAAGGGGTCGCCCGCGGAATAGTAGGGGGCGTTCAAGTATCCTTCCTGCGTGTAGGCGCACAGTACCGGGTAGAAATTGCCCAGATTTACCGTGCTTGCGGTAACGCCCGTGCGGTGGTTTACCTTGGCTAAATCGAGGGTGTAACTTATGCTTACCGTTACCGTCTGCTCGGGGTATACGGGCGCGCCGAGGGCTACGTTTAAAATGTTTTTATCCTCGCCCGTAACTTCCCAGCTGGCGCAACCCTCAACCTTTTCTATTTCTTCGCCGCCGTAGCTCGCGCCCGCATAGTACGCCTTGGACGAAAGCGCTTCGGATACGGGTTTATACTTGGCGCCCTCGCGGTAGGCGTTGCCCCACAGGTTAAACTGCAAGTCGCTTATTTCGTTGCCCGTGGAGTTGTAAAACGTAAAGTCCGCCGTGCCCGAAAGGGTGTTTTCCTTCTTGTCGTAAGAAGCGTTTATAACGTACTTGGAAGCGCCCGTTTGCTTTTTGGCGCACGCCGCAAAGGGTAATACGGCAAGCGTAAGCGCCGCCGCGGCTAAAACTGCAATTGACTTTTTCATAGTTTTAAATTATGTCGGCTCCGCGCGTAATAGAACGCGGCAAGGTAACTTTTTTACAGGCGGCAAAATAATATGTAAGGTATATGAAAATTTGCGTGGTAACGGACAGAAGAAAGGAACTATCCGTGCGCCTGCCCGCGTGCGACGTCGCGCTGTTCGGCTTCGGCGCGCTGGGGCAGGTAAATTACGAGAGCGAGCTGGACGGCAAGACGGATAAATTCGAACAGGTGGCAAAACTTTCCCTCGCGGCGCGCTGCGGGGTTTTATGCGGCTGTATAACCGACAGCAGGGGCTTTTTGCGCAAGTCGGTCGCCGCGGCGTACGGCGGCAAACTCCTCGGCATAACCGATATGCAAAACGTATTGGACGGCGAGGAGTACAAGAGCGGCTCGGGCGTGGGGGTATACTCTCTCGGCGGGTATAAGGTTGGGCTGTGCATAGACAGCGATTTGTATTTTCCCGACTGCGTTAAAACCTGCGCTATGTGCGGGTGCAATTTAATCGCCGTGCACGCCGAAGATATCGCCGACGGCATAGCCCCGCTTTTAATCAGGTCGTACGCGTATCTGTACGGCATACCCGTAGTGCTGTGCGCGGGCGGCACGGCGTTTTTCGCCGACATAAACGGCGTGATTGCTTCCTCCAATCAGGAAGTCGCCGCGTTTGAAACTTCGCCCAAAAACTGTTACCGCGTGGTAACTTCGAGAAGGCGGGGGCTTTTTTGCGACGGCTACGAAGATTACTGATAACGGCGGGGCTTTCTTTGACTTTATTATTAAAAAAATACTTGTTTTTTGCGCGGCGGTAATGTATAATGTACAGGTAAAAATATCTTTTGGAGCGGACAGTATGTTCAGTATGACGGGCTACGGCAGAGGCGAATACGTAAACGGCGGGTTGGAAATTACCGCGGAAATCAAAACGGTAAACAACCGTTATCTGGACGTGTCGGTCAAGTGCCCTAAAATTTTTACCTCCTGCGAGGAGATTATACGCGCGCGGATTAGGGAAAAACTTACCCGCGGGCACGCCGACGTGTTTATATCCTATACGGACAAGCGCGAAAAGGCAAAGAGTTTATATCTCGATTTGGCGGCGGCAAAGGCGTATGTGGACGGCGCAAACGCAATCAAACAGGCTTTTCCTCATTTAAAGGACGATTTTACCGTAACCGCGCTTATGCGTCAGAGCGACGTTTTAAAGCAGGAAGAGGCGGGCGGCGCCGACGAGGAACTTGTTGGGGGCTTAAAGAGAGCGCTGGACGCGGCGGCGGACAAGCTGAACGCAATGCGCGAAACGGAGGGCAAAAAACTTTCCGACGATATGCTTTCGAGGGTAAAGGCAATCGAGGGGCTTGTGGAAAAGGTGCGCGAGCGCGCTCCTTTGGTTGCAGAAGAGTACAAAAAAAGGCTGTTCGAAAAGATAAAGCTGTACACCGAGAGCGTAAACCCCGACGAGGGCAGGTTGCTTACCGAAGTGGCGGTATTCGCCGACAAGAGCAATATAGACGAAGAGCTGACCCGTCTCAATTCGCACATAGCGCAGTTCAGGGAAATAGCAAAGGAAAAGCTCGTCGGCAGAAAGCTGGACTTTTTGGTTCAGGAATTCAACAGAGAAACCAACACGATTTGTTCCAAGGCAAACGACATAACAATAACCAAGCTCGGCTTGGAGCTTAAAAACGAAATAGAAAAGATAAGGGAACAGGTGCAAAACGTTGAGTAAGGGCAAACTTTTGGTTATCAGCGGACCTTCGGGCGTGGGCAAGGGCACAATCGTAAACTTGCTGTTACAGCGCCGTCCCAACGCCAGCCTGTCCGTATCTTGTACGACGCGCGCTCCGAGGGAGGGAGAAAAGGAAGGCGTAAGCTATTTCTTTTTGAGCAAGGAAAAATTTAAGCGTATGATAGACTGCGGGGGCTTTTTGGAATACTCCCTGCATTTTGAAAATTTTTACGGCACGCCTGCGGAGTTTGTCGAAAAAAAGCTTGAAGAGGGCGACGTAATTCTGGAAATAGACGTGGACGGCGCGCTCAACGTGAAGAGCGCCAAGCCCGACGCCGTTTTGGTTATGATAGCTCCGCCCGACAGGCAGGAGCTGTACAGGCGGCTCAAAGGGCGAGGAACCGAGGAAGAGGAAGTAATATCCCGCCGTCTGGCGAGGGCGGATTACGAGCTCGGCAAGAGTGAGCTTTACGACTACGTAATTGTAAACGACGACTTGGAGACTGCGGTCGGTCAAGTGGAACATATATTGGAAAAGGAGTAATTGGTAATATGATAAACGTACCTGCGGTAGACAATTTAATCGACAAGCTCGGACACGAGGGGCAGCCCGCTTCCCGCTACGAGCTGTGCGTTGTGGTGGCTAAACGCGCCCGTCAGCTTATAGAGCGCAACAGCGTAAACAACGTAAACGAAAACCCCGGCAAGCTTAAAGAAATAGCGCTTGCCTGCGAGGAAATCGAGGACGGCAAAATCAAGTCGGTAAAGGACTGATTTTAAATCTCGGTATTTTGCGGCTACTTTTTTTCGGCGATTCATTCGCCGAAAAATGCTTTTTAAACGAAAAATATGTACGCGCAAGTAATAGTTGACATCGCCCACTCGCAGGTGGACAGGGTATTCGAGTACTCCTGCCCCGAGGATACGCGCGTCGGGTGCAGGGTAAAGGCGCCGTTTGGCGGCAGAATTATAGAGGGGTTTGTAATAGGACTTAGCCAAACTCCCTCTTTCGCCGCGGAAAAAATCAAGCCCGTAACGCAAGTATACGACGAGTTGCCCGCCCTCGTGCCGGAGTGCTTTGCGCTTATGGAAAAGCTTGCCGCCCGTTACCGCGTTCCCAAAGCCGCCGCGCTCAGGCTGTTTTTGCCAACGGAAATGCGCCTTGGCAAGGTCAACGAAAGTTTCGTAAAACGCATAAAGCTTACGGGCGTTGAGCCAAGCCTTTCCAGGACGGCTAAAAGACAAGCGGAAGCGTACGCCTATCTGTCAAAAGAGGGCGATTGCGAGTACGTGCCTCTCACAAAAAAATTCGGAAGCGGCGCGGTAAACGCGTTGGTCGAAAAGGGCGCGGCGGAAGTTTACAAGGTTAAGCGCAACCGCACCCCGCAGTATGCGGACAGGGCGGAGGGGCAAAAGGTTTTAACCACCGCGCAGGTAGACGCGGTAAATTATATAGAAAATTCTTCCCGCAGGGTCAACCTTATTCACGGCGTTACGGGAAGCGGCAAAACGGAAATATATTTAAAAATTATAGCGGACAAGCTTGCCGAGGGCAAGACGGCTATATTTTTGGTTCCCGAAATTTCCCTCACCCCGCAAATGCTTTCGCAGCTACGCGCGCGCTTCGGCGGGCAGGCGGCAATTATGCACAGCGGTCTTTCCGCGGGCGAAAGGTTCGACGAGTGGTGGCGGCTTCGCTCGGGCGAGGCGAAAATAGCCATAGGCGCGCGCTCGGCTATCTTTGCTCCGCTTGAAAATCTGGGCGCAATAATTATAGACGAGGAACACGATTCTTCTTACAATTCGGAGGCGGCTCCGCGATACTCAACGGTGGAAATTGCCAAAATGCGCGCGGAATACAACGGTTGCAAGCTTGTATTGGGCAGCGCTACGCCTTCGGTTGAAAGCTATATTGAGGCGAGCGAGGGGCGGTACGGGCTTGTAACTTTGACTGAGAGGATAAACGGCAGACCGCTTCCAGAAATAATAATTGCCGATATGCGCAGAGAATTGAAGAGGGGCAACCCTTCAAACCTTTCCCGCCCGCTTAGGGAGGAGCTGGAAGCAACGCTGTCCTCGGGCAATCAGGCGATTATATTTATCAACCGCCGCGGCTATTCCCAAACGGTTATTTGCACTGACTGCGGGTATGTGGCGAAGTGCGAAAACTGCGACGTATCGCTTACCTATCACAGCGAAGAAAACTGCTTAAAGTGCCATTACTGCGGCGCAAAGTACCGTATGCTTACCGCCTGCCCCGATTGCGGCGGCGCGCGGTTAAGGTACAGCGGCACGGGCACGCAGAGAGTGTGCGCCGAGCTTGCGCAACTGTTCCCCTCCGCGCGGCTCATAAGAATGGATAACGACACTGTGTCGGGCAAGGACGGGCACTACAAGATATTGCGGCAGTTTGCCGAAAAGAAAGCCGATATTTTGGTCGGCACGCAGATGATTGCAAAGGGGCACGACTTCCCCGCGGTTACGCTTGTGGGTATTCTCGACGCGGATATGAGCCTGCATTTTTCCGATTACCGCAGCGGGGAACGCACATTTCAGCTTATTACTCAGGTCGCGGGCAGAAGCGGCAGGGCGGGGGATAAGGGCAAGGTTGTTTTGCAGAGTTATTCTCCCGAAAATTACATACTGCGCTACGCCATAAATTACGACTATGCGGGATTTTTCGAAAACGAGGTAAAGATGCGCAAAGCCGCGCTCTATCCTCCGTATTCGCTGATTTGCCGCGTTATGGTTGTTGCCGAAAAGGACGGGGAAGCTATTGAAGCGCTTAAAAACGTTTACTTTGCGATAGAGGAAATAAGGCAAAAGGACGCGGGCGAGTTTATATTTTTCAATAAAATGCACTCGCCGATAAAGCGCATACAAAACAAGGTGCGCTATCAGGTGCTTGCGCGGTTGCGTTCGCAAAAATATCTTGACCGTATTTACGAAGTAGCCGCGGCTTGCGCCACTTCAAACGTTTTGGTCTACGTAGAAGAAAACCCCGCAAATTTGTCTTGAAAAACGCGGTTTGATTTGTGCATTGAAATAGAAGCAAATTTTTGTTGCAAGTTGAAAATACTTAAAAATAAGAGGTGAAAATATGCCGTACAGATACGTGGTACAGATAGGCGACGAAGTTTTGAGAAAGAAGAGCGAAGAGGTTAAAAAGTTCGACTCCGAGCTTTGGGCGCTTTTGGACGATATGAAGGAAACCGTGCGCGCCGAGGACGGCGCGGGGCTTGCCGCGCCTCAGGTGGGCGTTAATTTAAGGGTGGTGGTCATCGACCTCGAAGAGGGCTTTTTCGAGATGGTCAACCCCAAAATTCTTTCGTTTAAGGGCGAACAGCGGGGGGAAGAGGGCTGTCTTTCCGTAAAGGGCAAGCACGGCGTTGTAACCCGCCCCAATAAGGTCAAAGCCGAATACCGCGACCGCCACGGCAAAAAACATACCGTTACGGGCACGGGACTTTTCGCGCGGTGTATGTGCCACGAATTCGACCATCTTGACGGCGTGCTGTACGTCGACAGGGCGGAAGTCGTTTACGATAACGCCCCGCAGGAGGCTCAATGAAGATAGTTTACGCTGGTTCCCCGCAGTACGCGGTGGCTCCCCTGCGCGCGCTTATAGAGGCTGGCGAGGAGGTTATAGCCGTGCTCACCCAGCCGGACAAGCCTACGGGAAGAAAGCGCGTTTTAACGCCCACTCCCGTAAAGCTGTACGCCCTCGCTACGGGTATACCCGTGTACGACTTCGACAAGGTGCGCGGGCACGCCGCGCAATTGAAGAATATCGGCGCGGATTTAATGTTTACTTGCGCTTACGGGCAGCTCTTATCGCAGGAAGTTTTAAACGCCTTTCCTATGGGCGTATACAATCTGCACGCTTCGCTTTTGCCCGCATTCCGCGGTGCAAGCCCCATACAGTCGGCGATACTCGGCGGTTGCGAGTATACGGGCGTAACCGTTATGAAGACGGAGCTTGCCCTCGACTGCGGCGGCATACTGCTTGTAAAGAGGTGCAAAATCGACGGCAGAACTTGCGGCGAACTTTCGGAAGAGCTGTCGCGCCTTTCGGCGGAGGCGGTTGTGGAAGCGGCTCGGCTTTTGAAAAGCGGACAGACGCAACTGCTGTTGCAGGACGAGGCGGCGGCGACTTTCTGCAAAAAAATTACCAAAGCCGACGCGAGGGTTTCGTTTGAAGCCGACGCGGCGGATACTGCAAATTTAATCAACGCAATGAGCCCCTCGCCCGCGGCGTTCGCCAGTCTCAACGGCTCGCCCGTCAATCTTTTAAAGGCTTGCCCCGTTGAGGGGAGCGGCGCGCGCGGAGAGGTGATTCGCGCTGACAAGGGCGGAATTGTGGTCGCGTGCGGAAGCGGCGCGGTAAATATAACGGCGTTGCAGTTTTCGGGCGGAAAGCCCATTTGCGCGGCGGACGCCGTAAACGGCAGAAAAATAAAGGCGGGCGACAGGTTTGACTAATCCGCTTACCGACCCCTATTTGATACTCGCAAAGGTATATTCGGGGGGCAAATACTTAAAACAGGCTATTTCCGAAACGGCGGTGGAGCCTTTAAACAGGGCGCGGACGACCAAAATTTGCTACGGCGTGCTGGATAAAGACGTTTACCTCGACTATATTATAGGGGCAAACACCAAAACTTCGTCCAAGGCGGCGGTAAAACTCATACTCAAAATTGCGCTGTATATGCTTGAATTTATGGAAAAGCACGACTATATGGTGGTTGACAGCGCGGTTGAGTTGACCAAAAAGCTTGGTAAAAGCGGCGCGGCGGGGTTTGTAAACGGCTTTTTGCGCTCCTATAAAACGCCGCAATTGCCGCAAAACGGCGCGGACGGTCTGGCAATAAAGTGTTCAACGCCGCTTTGGCTGGTAAAGCGATTGAAGCGCAGTTATAAGGCAGAGGCGGAGCAAATACTTTCGGCGCCCTCGCTTGGGCAATGCGTAAGGTTTGTGCGCGGCGAAGAGGAATATCTCATCCGTGAGCATATAAAAACGCCGTTCAAAGGGGTATATATCTTCCCCAATTTCACGCGGGACGAAAAATTTTTTTGCGGCGATTACACCTTTCAATCGGTGGGCTCGGTTGCAATTTGCGCGGCAATATCCCCTTGCGAACGCTTTTTGGACGCGTGCGCCGCGCCCGGCGGCAAGTCGGTTTTGCTTTCGGAAAAGTGCGGTCAAGTCGTTGCCTGCGAGCTTCACCCCCACAGAAAATCTTTAATAGAGGACTACGCCGCGAGAATGGGCGTTGAAAACGTTGCCGCCGTTTGCGCGGACAGCACGGTCTATAACCCGCAGTTCGAAAGCGCGTTCAACGCGGTGCTGTGCGACGCTCCCTGTTCCGGTACGGGAGTAATGGCGGAAAATCCCGACATAAAACTCAACCGCAAGGAAGGGGATATAGCCTCGCTCAACGTAGTTCAGGCGGCATTGCTCGACAACTGCGCAAAATACGTAAAGGTCGGCGGTTTATTATATTATTCCACCTGTTCGGTATTGCCCGAAGAAAACGACAGCATTGCCGTAGGCTTTTTGAACGCTCATCAAGATTATGAGTTGTGCGTTCCGAATTCGTCGCTTGCGCACAGGCGTACGCGCTACGGCGTGCAGTTTCTGCCACACATATCGTTGGGCGCGGGCTTCTACCTTACGGCTTTTAAAAGATTGAAATGAAAAGAATTATTCAGGATTTGGACTACAACGCAATATGCGCCCTTATTCAGTCGCTCGGCGAGCCTAAGTTCCGCGCCAAACAGCTGTTTATTGGTTTGTCGCAGGGCAAGAGCATAAGTAAAATTTCCGTGCTCGGCGCGGGCTTGAAGGCTAAGCTTTTGGAGGAGTTCGAGGACGCGCCCCTTGAAATTGTAAAAACGCTTAAAAGCACGGACGGAACGGAAAAATATCTCTTCCGCCTTGCCGACGGTAATATCATAGAGGGCGTTTTAATGAAGTATAAGTACGGCAATACGCAGTGCGTTTCAACGCAGGTCGGTTGCCGTATGGGTTGTAAATTTTGTGCAAGCACGCTCGGCGGCAGGGTGCGCGATTTGACCTCGGGCGAAATTTTATCGCAGGTTCTGCTTGTAAACAGTCTGCACGCGGAGGGCAAGCAGAGGGGCGTTACCAACGTTGTGCTTATGGGCAGCGGCGAGCCGCTGGACAACTATGAAAACGTCGTAAATTTTTTAAAAAACGTAACCGCGGCGGACGGCATAAACATATCCGCGCGCAACATCTCGCTTTCAACCTGCGGGCTGGCGGATAAAATGCGCCTGCTTGCCGAAGAGGGCATACCCGTCAATTTAACCGTATCCCTGCACTCTACAACCGACGCGGAGCGGGCGCGCACTATGCCCGTAGCCAACAAGTGGAAAATTGCCGAAATTTTGCGGGCGTGCGAGTATTATTTCTCTAAGACGGGCAGAAGATACATATTCGAGTACGCGCTTATAGACGGCGAAAACTGCGACGTTAAACACGCGGAGGAGCTGATTGAACTTTTAAAGGGCAAGCCTTGTCATATAAACCTGATACGGCTTAACGAGGTTAAGGAACGCTCGCTTGCCGCGGCGGACGAAAAGCAGGCGTACCGCTTTTTGGGGCTGTTGCAAAAGGGCGGGCTTTCGGCTACTTTAAGGCGGCGGACGGGCGCGGATATAGGCGGGGCGTGCGGGCAGTTGCGCGCTTCCTTTCTCGATACGTAAAGCGCCGCCGCGCGGTCGGCGCGTAAATATAAATTCGGCGTTATAATATAAAAGAGGTAATTAAATGTTAAAAGTAAAAGTTGCGCCTTCGATACTTTCCGCAGACTTTGCGGCTATGGGCGAAGCAATTAAGGAAATAGAGCGCGCGGGCGCCGATTTGGTGCATTGCGACGTTATGGACGGCAGTTTTGTTCAGCCAATAACTTTCGGCGGGCAAATGGTAAAAAACATACGTAAACACACAAGCCTGCCTTTGGACGTTCACCTTATGATAGAACACCCCCAAACGCAGATTAAATTTTTTGCCGAAGCGGGTGCGGATATAATAACCGTGCACTACGAAGCCTGCGCAAAAATTTCCGATTCGTATCTGAGAGAAACGCTTCAACTCATTAAATCGTACGGCGTAAAGTGCGGCGCGGTAATCAATCCCGACACGCCTGCCGAGCGTATTTACAACGTTTTGGATATATGCGATATGGTTTTGGTAATGTCGGTATTCCCCGGTTACGGCGGGCAGAAGTTTATTCCCTCCGCGCTGGGCGAAGTTAAAAAGATACGGCAATATGCCGCGGATAACGCGATTGACGGGCTGGATATTGAGATAGACGGCGGCGTTACCTGCTCCAATGCGGAGGAAATACGCGCGGCGGGCTCAAGCGTGCTTGTCGCAGGTTCGGCGGTGTTCGGCGCGCAGGATAAGGCGGCGGCGATTGCCGCGATAAGGGGCGGTAAGTGAGGGGCGTACTGCTGTTGAACGGCGAGCCGTACGCCGGCGAAATAGACGGCGAAAACGCCTACGTGGTGTGTTGCGACGGCGCCTACCGCTGGGCTAACGGCAGGGTAAGAATAGATGAAAACGTCGGCGATTACGACAGTTTGGACTATATTCCGCAACCCCCTCCGAGTAAGATTTATCCCAGCGAAAAAAACTTTACCGACGGGGAAATAGCCTTATCCAAGTTGCTTGACGCGGGAGCGGACTGCATAGAAATTTACGGCGGTGGCGGCGGGCGAGAGGACCATTTCTTAGGTAATCTGCACCTGTTGTACGCGGCGCACGAGCGCGGAGTCGCGGCGAAAATGTTCAACGAAAACTCCGTCATTTTTATAGGCGGCGGCAAAATAGATTTAAGTGGCAACAGGGGTAAAACCTTTTCGCTGTTACCCTTCGGCGGGGCGGTGCATATATTGGGTAGTACAGGGTGCAAGTATTCCTATCCCGAACGCATAGGCTACGGCGAGTGCCGCGGTATCTCCAATATTGCCGCGGAGGAACGGGCTTTTGTGCAAATCGGTGAAGGAGAATGCGCTCTGATAATCGTAAACAGGGGTGCCGTATGACCATTATTTGCATTAAACCTCCCAAACCCATAAGAAAAATTCTTAAAATAATATGCAGAAAATAATATATGCCGACCTGCATTGCGACAGTATTACCAAGTGCTGCGCGTGCGGCGGGGATATGCTCGATTTTTCGGGGCAGGTCAATATACGAAAGCTTACGGCAAGCGGTTGCGGGGCGCAGTGCTTCGCTCTGTTTACCGACGGGGAAAACGCCGAAGAAGATTTTAAAAAGTTTTTGGCGTTTTACGGCGCTCAGATTGAAAAACACCCGCGCCTTCAACCCGTGTTGCGCCGCGGCGACGTTGAGCGCGCCGTTGAAAGCGGAAAAATAGGCGCCGTTCTCACCGTTGAAAACCTCGGATTTCTAAACGGCGGGGTAAGCGGTATAGCCGCGCTTAAAGCGGCGGGCGTTAAAATGGCTTCTTTGGTGTGGAACAGCGCCAACGCGTACGCGTATCCCAATCTTAAATTTAAAGACGGCGCGCCTGATATTGCCGCGCGGGAGAGCCGCGGGCTTACGACGGCGGGCAGAGCGGCGGTTGAAGAGCTGAATAAAAACGGCGTAATCTGCGATATTTCCCATCTGTCGGACGGTGGCGCGGAGGACGTGTTCGCCCTTTCTGTATTGCCCGTAGTCGCCAGCCACTCCAACTGCGCGGCGGTTTGCAACGTCAGCCGCAATCTTACGGACGGACAGATTAAAAAGATAGCCGAAAGCGGCGGGCTTGTCGGCTTGAATTTCTGCCGCGATTTCGTTGTGGAGGGGGCGTTTGCCGACGGACTTTACGGTACGGCGCATACTAAAAACGTAAGCGTGTTCGAAGGTTTGTACGGGCACTTTATCCACCTTGTAAACGTCGGCGGAGAGGATATTGCGGCAATCGGAAGCGATTTCGACGGCATACCGCCGTACGGAGAACTCAGCGATTGCACCAAGCTTAGCGCGCTCTTCGAATATTTCGAAAGGCGCGGCGTAAACGAGAGGTTGTTGGAAAAGTTTGCTTTCGGCAATTTTTTGCGTTTGTTCGGCTGAACGGGTAATTTCATTCAAATATCATACTAAGCTGTTGCAAAGCCGTTGCGGTTGTGGTACAATTTAACCGTTATGAAAAGGTTGTTGTTTACTGCCGCCGCGGCGGCTATGCTTGTTTCCGTCTGCGTTTTGGGCGGTTGCGCGGTGGGCGAAGCCCACGTGGAGTACACTCTTTCGGAGGACGGAACGCACTATATAGTTAGCGGCGTTACGGGCGATACGCGCGGGCTTACCAAGTTGGAAGTGCCCGAAACTTACGGCGAGGAGGGAAGTCTTCTCCCCGTAACGGAAATTGGGGACGAAGCTTTTTTCCGCTGTACCAGACTTGTTGAAGCCAAAATACCGCAGACGATTGAAAGGATAGGCGTTCGCGCCTTTGCAAGGTGCTCGTTTTCCGAGTTTGTAATACCCGACGGCGTTAAGGTTATAGACGACGGCGCTTTCGGTATGTGCGACAACTTAAAGGAAATAACCGTGCCCGAAAGCGTGGAAACGCTGGCGGTGCGCGCGTTTTACGCCTGCTCTTCCCTGCAAAAAGCCGTAATAAAGGCGCAAATAACCGTGCTCGACCGCTACACGCTGTACAATACCGTGCCCTCGCAGGGCGGCAACGTGTATATGCACTCTTCGCTCGCGCAGGTCTATTTGCCCGCGACTCTTGAAAAAATAGAGATTTCCGCGCTCTACGGCAACCCCGTAACCGACATATATTTTGCGGGTAGCGAAAGTGCGTGGAACACTCTGTACTTTTACGAGTTAGTGGAAAAGGAGGGCAAGGAAGACGAGTACGAGGAAAAGGTGTACGAAAAGAGCAAGGTTTTAGGTAGCGCCAAGGTGCATTTAAACGCCGAATTTTAACTGAAAAATTTAAATAATAAAAGCGTTGGACAAGTCGGTCCAACGCTTTAAATTTTTAATTTAATTTACGCTCTTTCAACGGTTTTAAGGCATCTTGTGCAAACGTATCCGTTTACTGTTTTGCCTTCCGCGTTTACGTAGTTTACTTTCTGAACGTTGGCTTTAAACGTTCTTCTCGTTCTCCTCTTGGAGTGGCTGACGTTGTTTCCCGACGTCTGACCTTTACCGCATACGCTACAAACTCTCGACATTGTATTCTTCCTCCCGAACAGGTGATTTGACTATTTTTTAAAGGTTAAAAATAACGCCGTACAGTCATACAGCTCATCTATCATATCACGGAGTTTAAAAAAAATCAAACAAAAACGGGCAAAACGACTAAATTTTTTTAACTTTATTCAAAATAAATTTACGGGTACGCAAATAAAATAGATACAATTATATAAAAGTACTTGCAAAATACAAAAAAACAAGTTAAAATTTAAACGTATAGCAAAAAATTTTTTGCGCTTTGCGCGCCGGAAAAGGTTTTGCCAAGAAGGAAATTATCTTATGTCGGTAAATACAAGTAACGTATACGGTAAAATTTCCATATCCGATTTAGCCATAGCAAAGGTGGCGGCAAACGCCGCTCTCGAATGCTACGGCATTGTGGACACCGTTTCGCGCCGCTTTACGGACACTATGTCCGAGCTGTTGAAAAAGCAGTCTGGCAAGGGCGTAAAAGTGGTTACCAGCGGCGACAGAATTTTTATCGACGTGTACGTGGTTATCAAGTACGGCGTATCCATTAATGCGGTTGCCGAAAGCTTGAAGGAAGGAATTAAATATAAGGTTGAAAAGTTTACGGGTATGATTGTCGACACCGTAAACGTCAATATCATAGGAGTTAAACTTTAATTATATCGTTTAACTCCCTTTTACGTGCGGAAATAATTTGGTCCGCTTAAATTCGCCGCGTAAATCAGTCGGGCAGGTTGCCTTTGACGCGGCACAACGCTTAAAGGAGAAAATATGCAGAAAACCGTCAACAGCACCGAATTTCGCAAAATGGTTGCTCTCGGTGCAAGAATGCTTGAAATAAACAGGGCTAAAATCGACGCCCTCAACGTCTTTCCCGTGCCCGACGGAGATACGGGTACTAATATGTCGCTTACCTTGCAGTCGGCTGTAAAGGAGATGAACGCCTGCACTTCCAACCGCTTTCAGGAAATTTGCGACGCCGTTTCAAAGGGCGCGCTACGCGGCGCAAGGGGCAACTCGGGCGTAATCTCTTCGCAGATTTTCCGCGGAATTTGCTCGGTGTTAAAGGACTGTAAAGAAAATTTCGATACCAAAACTTTTGCCAAGGCGCTCGAAGCGGGCACAAAGGTAGCGTATTCCGCCGTTTCCATTCCCAAGGAGGGCACAATTTTAACGGTCGTAAGGCTTATGAGCGAAAGCGCTTCGAAGCTTGCTTCCAAAAACAAGGACTTCGTAGATTTCTTTAAAGCCGTTATTGCGGTCGGCGACGAGGCTTTGGCGCAGACGCCCGAACTTTTGCCCGTACTCAAAAAGGCGGGGGTAGTAGACTCGGGCGGCGTTGGTCTTATGACCATTATGCGCGGCTTCCTTGCGGCGATTTCCGGCGAGGACGTCGGCGCCGACACGATTCCCACCGAAGCGCAGGTAAACGAAAAGGAACCCGACTTCGACGATAACTCCGACATTATAAACCTCGACCTCGGCGACATAGAATTTGCATATTGCACCGAATTTTTCGTAATCAACTTAAAGCCGCAGACGACGCTTGCCGACATAGATAAGTTAAAGGAAAAGCTTATGGGCATAGGCGACAGCGTAATTTGCATAGGCGATTTGGAATTTATAAAGGTACACGTTCACACAAACACCCCCGGCGTGGCGCTGACTTACGCGTTGGAGCTGGGCGAGCTGGACAGACTTAAAATAGAAAATATGCTGGAAGAAAACCGCCAGCTCAAAAAGAAGCTCGAAGCCGAAAAGAAGGCTATGGGTATGCTTGCAATCTGCGCGGGCGAGGGACTTGCCGAGATTTTCAAGGACCTTATGGTAGACCGCGTAATCGAGGGCGGGCAGACGATGAACCCCTCCGCGCAGGACATTGCCGACGCTGTTCAGAAAATAAACGCTTCAAACGTGTTCGTTTTCCCCAACAACTCCAATATAATTTTGGCGGCGGAGCAGGCGAAAGGGCTTGTAAACAACCGTACCATACACGTTATACCCACCAAAAACGTGCCGCAGGGCTTTGCCGCCGCGCTGGTGTTTAACCCCGACGAGAGCGTGCCCGAAAACAAGACGAATATGACCCACGCCATCGACAACGTGGCTTCCGGTCAGGTTACCTACGCTGTGCGCACCACCACGATGAACGGCTTCAAGCTGAAAGAGGGCGACATAATAGGGCTTAACTCCAAAAAGATTTTGGCGAAAGGCTCCAATATCGACGACACCACGCTCGACTTGATTAAAAAGATGAAGACGCCCGAACACGAAATGATAACGCTGTACTACGGCGAAGGGGTGGACGAAGCCGCCGCCGAAGCTCTCGCTTCGAAAGTGGGCGAAACGTTCCCCGACTGCGACGTCGATTTCCACTACGGCGGTCAGCCCGTGTATTACTATATGGTAAGCCTCGAATAACGCTTTCCGTTTATAGGTAAGGTTGGCGGCGTAGCTGGGCGGTTTAACCGCTTGCGCCCGTGCGCCTACGGGTTTTCTTCCGCTCATTAACCGCAGGGTTTTCGGCGTGGGAATAAAAATACGGGATACAAAAGGAAGGCTTTTGCCTTCCTTAAATTATATATTATGAAACTTACCGATTTAAAGTACGTGTCGGAAGCGCGCGAAAAACAGTTTAATAAGATGGGTATTTTCACGCAGGAAGATTTGCCGCGCCTATACCCGCGCGATTTTCTTGACTTAACGCACACAAATTCCATATTTGCGGCGTACCACAACACCGTAATTTTAACCGTGTGCGAGGTGCTTTCGGTGGAGGTAAACCGCTATTCCCGCCGCCCGTACGTAAAGGCGCTTTGCCGTCAGGGCGGGGGTATGTTTCAGGCTATTTGGTTTAATCAGCCGTACGTGGCTTCCAAGCTTACGCAGGGGGAATACCTCTTTTACGGGCGCGTGCAAAACAGGTACGGCACGGGCGTATCGATGGTAAATCCCACCTTTGAAAAGTGCGGCAAGGTGCACAACTTGCAGGGCATACTGCCCGTGTATCCGCTCTCGGGCACGCTTACGCAGGGGGCGGTGCGCACGGCGGTGAGGCAGGCGGTAAAAAACGTTTCAATCGCAAGCGCAATACCCTACGCATTGCAAAAAAAATACGCTCTCGCGCCGTTGAAGGAGGCGTATTACAAGCTCCATAACCCCGCTTCGCCGCAGGATATCTCCCTGTCAAGCGAGCGCATAGCCATAGAGGAATACTTCCTCCTCGTTTCGGCTTTCAAGGTAATCAAGGGGGACGGTAAAAAGGTAAGGACGAACGCGTATTCCGTAAGCGAAAGCGACGCGGAAGAGTTTATCCGTTCGTTTCCGTTCGAGTTTACCGATGGGCAGAAGAGCGCGGTAAACGACGTTTTGCGCGACCTGCGTTCGCCAAAGGTAATGAACAGGCTGTTGCAGGGCGACGTTGGGTGCGGAAAGACGGCGGTTGCGTTGACCGCGGCATATATGGCGGTTAAATCGGGTTATCAGGTTGCAATGCTGGCGCCTACGGAGGTGCTTGCGCGGCAAAACGCCGCGCAGTTGGCAAAATATCTTTCGGGTTACAAAACGGCGTTCCTGTCCGGCTCCACGCCCGCGGCGGAAAAGCGCGCCGTTAAAAACGGGTTGAAGAGCGGGGAAATAAGCGTAGTCTGCGGCACACACGCGGTGATACAGAGGGACGTGGAGTTTAAAAACCTTTCGCTCGTAATCTGCGACGAGCAGCAGCGTTTCGGCGTGGCACAGCGTTCGGCGCTTACCGAAAAGGGGGAAAACTGCGACTGCCTCGTTATGAGCGCAACGCCCATACCGCGTACGCTTTCGCTGGTGTTTTACGGCGATTTGGATATAACGACTATCAGGGAAAAACCCCGTTCAAGGCAGGATATATCCACCTCAATCATAAAAAACAGCCGCTATAACGATATGCTTGGTTGGATTGGCGGAGAAGTTGCAAACGGCAGACAGGCGTATTTCGTGTGTCCAAAAATAGAGGGCGACGACGAGGGCACGGTGATGTCGGTTACCGAGCTTTTAGAAGATTTGCAAAGGGCGTTGCCTCGCGTGCGCTTCGGGCTCTTGCACGGCAAACTCAACGACAAGAAAAAGGAAGAGGTTATGTCGGCTTTCCGCAACAAGGAGTACGACTGCCTTGTTTCCACTACGGTAATAGAGGTGGGCGTGGACGTGCCCGACGCCACCGTAATGGTAATTTACAACGCCGACAGGTTCGGGCTTTCCCAGCTTCACCAGCTCAGGGGCAGGGTCGGCAGGGGCAGCGTTAAAAGTTACTGCTTTTTGCTGTCGGACAACGAGAGCGAGCAATCGCGCGAGCGGCTTGCCGTGCTGAAAAACAACTCCGACGGATTTGCCATTGCCGAATACGATTTAAAGCTGAGGGGTGGCGGCGACTTTATGGGCACGCGGCAGAGCGGAAGAATACTTACCGAGCTTAAAAATCTGCGCTTTCCCGTATCCGCCGTGTTCACAGCTAAGGCGATTTCCGACGACGCCTTTTCAGGCGCGTTCGACGTAACCGAGTTGCGCCGCGCGGCTCTCGATAAATACGAAAGTCTTAAAGACGTAATTTTGAATTGATTTTGGTTGTAAATCGAATATTGACAAATTCATATTGCGGTGCTAAAATATTACGGAACAAAAATTTGCCGAGGGATATCCCTCGCGCTTTGCGTAGCCAAACGCAAAGCGCGTAAGAAAATCTATCAGGCGCAAAGGGGAAAAATGTGAAAATTAAAAAGGCTTTACCCGTAATGCTCTCCCTGTTTATGGTGGGCGGCGCGTTTGCGGGCTGTACAAAAAAGGACGGCGGCGAAGAGCATACTCATAAGTATACATACACTGCCAACGCGGACGGAACTCACAACGGCGTTTGCGATTGCGGCAAAGAGCCGATAACCAACGAGGCGCACGCCGACGCGGATAAGAACGGCAAGTGCGACAAGTGCGGGGCGGAAGTATCCACGGGCGGTGAAGAGCATACTCATAAGTATACATACACTGCCAACGCGGACGGTACGCACAACGGCGTTTGCGAATGCGGCAAAGAGCCGATAACCAACGAGGCGCACGCCGACGCGGACAAGGACGGCAAGTGCGACAAGTGCGGCGCAGATACCTCCTCTAAACCTTACGATACGTCCACGCCGCTTCCCGCAGACAAAAAGATTTACGTCGTGGGCGATTCCACGGTTTGTTCGTTCAACGATAACTACTATTTGCCTCGCTACGGCTACGGCACGCAACTTACCGAATATTTAAACGTGCAAAGCAATCAGGTGGTAAACCTTGCCATTTCGGGCAGAAGCTCTTTAAGCTTTTTGACGGAGAGCAACTATACCACGCTTAAAACTTCCATAGCGGAGGGCGACTATTTAATTATAGGCTTCGGACACAACGACGAAAAGAGCGATGATGCGGCTCGGTTTACTAACCCTACGAAGAGCTATACCGACGATACCACGGCAAACGGACCTTCGTTCCAATATACGCTGTACGAAAACTACGTAAAGCTCGCCAAGGACAAGGGCGCAACGCCCATACTTTGCACGCCGATAGTCAGATACGATGACAAGGGGGGGTATTCGGGCGCAAAGGTACATAACACGGCTGACGGCGATTATTCTGCGGCAATACGAACTTTGGGCGATGCCACCAATACGACCGTAATCGATTTAACGGAAATTACAAAAGCCGTTTATCTAACCGACAATGACGAGGCTAAGTATTACCACGCGCATACTTCTTACGAAGGCGCTCCCGTAAGTCCCGTTACAGGAAACGAAACGCCTTCCGGCAGGGACGACACGCATATCAATAAATTCGGCGCTAAAATGGTGGCTTATCAGTTTGCGAACGCTTTAAAGTCAACCGACTGCGCATTAAAAGCGCAAGTTAAAACGGATAAGACTGCTCCCACCAAAGCGGTGGATTATGCAGATGCTATTAACAAAAATTATGTTAAGCCCAACTATAAGCCGTTTGACCCTAACAATACAACGGCGACAAAGCTGACTGATAATTGGTATGCAACTAAAATGGGCAAATTGGGTATTGCCGTAGCAGAGTCGACTTGTTCGGCAACTTATGCAAACAATACCTTTACCGTTGGTGAAACGGATGTTAAGAGTAAATTTGAAAGCGGTGCGGACGGCTTTGCCGCAGCATTTATGCAAGTTGATATAAAAAAGAATTTTACTATTTCTGCAAACGTTAAAGTAAAGACGGTAAATAGCGGCTTATCAAACTCGCAGGGCGGTTTTGGTATTATGCTACGCGATGATATTCTTGTGGATACCAGGGAAGACGCTCTTGCAAGTAACTATGTCGCTGCCGGACTGCTCAATAAAAAAGCGCCTATTTTCAGCAGAGAATCCGGTACGCTCACGTCCAGCGGTTCTTCAAATGCTATTGCGGCAAATGATACGCATACCATTTCCATTGAGAGGGTAGGGCAGTCTGTCGTTGTAAAATTTGATACTACAACTAAAACTTTTACCGACTTCGACTTTGTTGCCGTGGATAATAATTATATGTACCTTTGCCTGTTTGCAAACCGCGGGTTGGTTGTAGAATTTTCAAAAGTCAGCTTTACCATAACGGGCGACAGTCAGGGCGCGTAAATTCAATATCTCGTAAATTTTATATATAATGTAAATGACAAAACAGAGGCGGCGGGGCTTGTAAAAACGGCTCCGCCGCCTTGATTTATGCGCATAAAAATTTTTTACGCAAAACGTTTGACAAAAGTAATAAGCTTTGATAAAATGTCATACGCTCACTGTCAAAAGTGGGTCTTTATGTGTTGTAAAATTTTTGCGCGTTAAAAAACGTTAATTTCTTGTTGCATTTAAGGGTAGTGCAATTTTAGAGATATATTCCACAGGTTTAATTTTTAAACCGAGTAAAGCAAGGAGGAATTTATAATGCCCACAATAAATCAGCTGATTAAGCACGGAAGAGAAAAGCAGGTTTTCAAGAGCAAGTCGCCCATTTTGGACAACTGCCCCCAGAAGCGCGGCGTATGCCTTTCGGTTACGACCACAACGCCCAAGAAGCCTAACTCTGCTATCCGTAAGATTGCAAGGGTAAGACTTACCAACAAGCAGGAAGGTACCGTCTATATCCCCGGCGAAGGTCATAACCTTCAAGAGCACTCTTCGGTTCTTATCCGCGGCGGTCGTGTAAAGGACTTGCCCGGCGTACGTTATCATATCGTTCGCGGCGCCCTCGACACCGCAGGCGTTTCCAAGAGAAAGCAGGCGCGTTCGCGTTACGGCGCAAAACGCCCTAAATAAGACTTTCGCTCAAATCTTTTGTTGACGCAAAATCTTTGCAGCGATATTGCTAAGGTCGTAAAACCGTTTAACGGAAGAAATGAATTTATCCTTGCGGTTTTTCGTCGTAATTATTTTAAACTTTGTTATGGCAAAGTGCGCCTTGAAATTTTTCAACGCAAGAGCTGTCTTGCTAAAATTTCTGCGGCTATTACAAAATAAAAAATAAAAACTGATTTCTGGCAAAAATCAGTCCTACTTGTCGGAATATATCTACCCTTTGTACCGTTCAAAGTAGGCAGTATTCGCGGAATAACCGCGGAGAAGGTTTGCTACCCCGAAAATTTGTAATCGGGGCAAGCGATAGCTTATTTAAGGTAGACCCTTAAAATTAAAACAGGAGGTAAAATATTATGCCCAGAAGAGGCGGCATCCCCAAAAGAGATGTGTTACCCGACCCCGTGTATAATTCCAAGGTTGTAACCAAACTCGTCAACCAGATTATGTACGACGGCAAGCGCGGCACCGCGCAGAATATAGTATACGACGCGTTCAAGATTGCGAGCGAAAAGCTCGGACAGGAGCCTATGGACGTTTTCAATCAGGCAATGAACAACATTATGCCCGTATTGGAAGTTAAAGCAAGGAGAGTAGGCGGCGCAAACTATCAGGTTCCTATGGAAATAAGACCTGAAAGGCGTCAGACCCTTGCTATCCGCTGGCTGGTAATAGCTACCCGCAAGCGTTCGGAAAGAGAAATGAGCGCAAAACTTGCGGCGGAGCTTATGGACGCGTTCAACAACGCGGGCGGCGCGGTTAAAAAGAAAGAAGATACCCACAGAATGGCGGAAGCGAACAAGGCGTTCGCGCACTTCCGTTTCTAACAGAGGTAGATTATGGCAAGAGAATACGATTTATTGCATACGAGAAACATCGGTATTATGGCGCACATCGACGCCGGCAAGACGACTACTACCGAGAGAATTCTCTTTTATACAGGTATTAACCACAAGATAGGCGAAACGCACGACGGTACCGCTACTATGGACTGGATGGTACAGGAACAGGAGCGCGGTATAACCATTACTTCCGCGGCTACCACCTGCCACTGGACGAGGACTGGCAAAACCAAGGCGGACGAGTGCAGGGTCAATATCATCGATACCCCGGGACACGTTGACTTCACCGTTGAAGTAGAGCGTTCCCTGCGCGTACTCGACGGCGCCGTTGCAACGTTCTGCGCAAAGGGCGGCGTTGAGCCTCAGTCCGAAACCGTTTGGCGTCAGGCTGACAAGTATAAAGTTCCCCGTATAGCATATGTAAACAAGATGGACATCAACGGCGCAAACTTCGTGCGCGCCGTACAGATGATGAAGGACAGGCTTAACGCCAATCCCGTGCCCATCGAATTGCCCATAGGCAAGGAAGACACCTTTAAGGGAATAGTCGACCTTGTTGAAATGAACGCCGAAATTTACGATTCCGACGACGGAAAGCAGTATCACAGGGACGAAATTCCCGCAGATATGAAGGACGCCGCCGAAGAAGCGCATATGGCTTTGATGGAGGCTGCGGCGGAGGGCGACGACGAGCTTATGGAGAAGTTTCTCGAAACTATGGAGCTTACTCCCGAAGAAATCCGCAAGGGTCTGCGCAAGGCTACCATAGCAATGAAATGCACGCCCGTACTTTGCGGCTCTTCCTATAAGAACAAGGGCGTTCAGATGCTGTTGGACGCCGTAATCGACTATCTTCCTTCCCCTATCGACGTAGACCACGTAAAGGGCGTAAACCCCGACAGCGGAGAAGAGGAAGAGAGAAAGACTTCCGATAGCGAGCCTTTTGCTGGTCTTGCGTTTAAAATTGCAACCGACCCCTTTGTTGGCAGGCTTGCTTATTTCAGAGCTTACTCCGGCGTGCTTTCCGCAGGTTCCTACGTGTATAACTCCACGAAGGGCAAAAAGGAGCGCGTAGGTCGTCTTGTTCAGATGCACGCAAACACGCGTATGGAAATTCCCGAAATTTATTCGGGCGATATCTGCGCAATCGTTGGTTTGAAAGATACGACTACGGGCGATACGCTTTGCGATGAAAAGCACCCCATTATTTTGGAGCAAATGACTTTCTCCGACCCCGTTATCCAGCTCTCCATAGAGCCTAAGACGAAAGCGGGACAGGAAAAGATGACTTTGGCGCTTATTAAGCTTGCCGAAGAAGACCCCACTTTCAAAACGTATACAGACCAGGAAACGGGTCAGACGATTATCGCGGGTATGGGCGAACTTCACCTCGACATTATCGTTGACAGACTTTTGAGGGAATTCAAAGTCGAAGCAAACGTTGGCGCGCCTCAGGTTGCTTACCGCGAAACGTTCCGTCAGGCTTGCGACGCGGAAGGTATGTACAAGCGTCAGTCGGGCGGTAAAGGTCAGTACGGACACTGCAAAATTCACCTTATTCCCGGCGAGCCCGGTTCCGGTTACACGTTCGAGGATATGACGGTTGGCGGTTCTATTCCCAAGGAATATATCCCCGCAATCGACAAGGGTATTCAGGGCGCGGCGAAGAACGGCTTCCTTGCCGGCTACGAAATGGTTGACTTTAAAGTACAGGTATACGACGGAAGCTTCCACGAGGTCGACTCCTCGGAAATGGCGTTCCAGATTGCCGGTTCTATGGCGTTTAAAGACGGTATGACCAAGGCTAAACCCGTACTGTTAGAGCCCATTATGAAGGTTGAAGTTATTGTTCCCGACGATTATTTCGGCGATATTATGGGCAACGTAACCGCTCGCCGCGGTACGATTATTTCCACCGACGACAGAGCGGGCGCAAAGGTTGTAGACGCGGAAGTTCCCCTTTCGGAAATGTTCGGCTACGCAACCGACCTCCGTTCGAGAACGCAGGGACGCGGTCAGTTTACTATGCAGTTCGACCATTACAACGAAGTGCCGAAGTCGGTAGCTGAAAAGGTAATTGGCGAAAGAGCAAAGAAAAACTGATTAAAGCAGTTTTGAAATAAAAGGCACTTCGGATAATGGAAAGCGCGAAGAGAACAAGCTTGAAAGAGCGTAACGGCTGGCGCGCTTACCGTTATAGTGCCTAAGTCGGTAGCTGAAAAGGTAATCGGCGAAAGAGCAAAGAAAAACTGATTAAAGCAGTTTTGAAATAAAAGGCACTTCG
>OFFL01000043.1_pt1 | contig 126174 bp, 94 predicted proteins | sample 1521391 | NCBI WGS metagenome assembly OFFL01 (sample SAMEA3504082, study PRJEB24116) | mouse gut metagenome | biome: mouse gut; feature: mouse-associated habitat; material: faeces | place: Denmark | collected 2011
GTGAACCGAATTTATTTAATTTTTAACTCCGTCCATTTTTTAGTGGACAGTAGTGTCTTCAAGATGATAAACAAACACTATTCGGTGGTGTATTTTCATCCGCAGACCATAAGCGTTTAGAGATTCAGGCTAACAATTTTGCCTCATATTTTCTAATGCCAAACAGATTATTCTGTGAAAGGTATTTTAGAGCCTATGAGTACATTGGCATCCCAAGGCGCATATTCCCAAAGATTTATGTCGATGACCAACCGGTAAATATTAAGGATTTTAATGACCTCTTGTCTTTTATAAGTAAAGTTTTTGGTGTATCTAAACAGACTGTTGAAATACGATTAAGAAATCTTAAACTGATAGAGGATTGTAGAAAACAATGCTCCGATTCTTGGATAGAGTTTTTATTATAGTAATATCATACAATGGCTAAGTATTCCCCTGATAAAGATTATACTAATCAGATGAGCCTGAATATTCAGCGAGACGATTTTAACTGTCCTTGCTGCGGAAAACCATACCCTATTACTGAGGCTGAATTAGAAAAATTTGAGTTATCGCGTCATTAGTGTCCACTAAAAAATCATAAGAGTACTTTGAAATTATTGAAATTCAATTTGTTATAGTTGGTTTTGCCGCGCAACGATTTGAAATTACTTTTGCAGTCTGATTCAGGCTGTTATGAATAAGGATAAATACGTTTTCGCCCAATTAGTCGAGTTTCTTGACAATTTTAAGTTCTTACGCATTGTAAAGAAGTATGATGGTGACAAGGATGTAAAAAGTTATACTTGTTGGAATCAACTACTTACACTGATGTTTGGACAACTGTCAAACCATGAGGGTCTGCGCGATCTCATCGTTGCTATGGAGGCCCATGCAAGAAAACTCTACCATCTCGGGATCGGCAAATCGGTAACGCGTAGCAACCTTAGCAAAGCCAACGAGCAGCGCGATTACCGCATTTTCGAGGAGTTTGCCTTCTTCATGATTGCGGAGGCCCGCAGTAGGAGAATAGAGAAAATCTTCGAGCTTGACGGTCATGTATATGCCTTTGATTCCACAACCATAGACCTCTGTCTATCGGTGTTCGAGTGGGCAAAATTCCGCAAACATAAGGGTGGAATCAAAATGCACACGCTCTAGGATGTAGAAGCTCAAGTTCCTGCATTCGTACATATTACCGAGGCGAAAGTCCATGATTCAAAGGCAATGTCGGAGATTCAGTATGAGAAGGAAGCGCACTACATCTTCGACCGTGGCTACAATGATTTTGGCAATCTTTACACGATAAACCGTATCGGTGCGTTCTTTGTCGTCAGGGCGAAAACCAATGTCCGATTCAAGCCTGAGACATGGAAACGAAGACTACCCGGGAATGTTGTCTCAGATGCCATCGGATACTTCACGGTTTATAAAAGCGCGAAGGATTACCCGGAAAAACTCCGCAAGGTGGTCTGTGTCGACCCCGAAGACGGTACCAGATACATATTTCTGACCAACAATCTGACGATACCAGCTGAGACAATCGCAGAGCTATACCGCACCCGATGGAGCGTGGAACTGTTCTTCAAATGGATCAAGCAGCATCTGCGTATCAAGAAGTTTCTGTCCGATTTCGGTCCTGAGTCGAAATTTTTAGGCATGAAAAAACCGCAGAATACATTGATATTCTGCGGTTTGTCTTGATTTTGTCTTGTGTTGGCCGGAGAGTGTCCGGTACACATACGTGGAGATGGAGGGACTTGAACCCTCGTCCAAACGCGGAACTAATGAGCTTTCTACATGCTTAGTTTCAGCTTGGTTTTCGTGACGCCGCAGGTCTGAAACCGCCAACGTCGTCCTTAGCCGCTAAATTCTCGGAAGCCGCGCACGGCACTTGGCTTCCCATTCCCGATTTATCTGCACCGCCTTGTCGATTGGTCTCGGGAAACGGACAATCGGGCGATGTCTTGTCTCTGCAACTGTTGCGGAGATTAAGCGTAATCTACTGTACTTCGATTAGGCAGCAAGAGCGTAGTTGTTTTCGCCATTTAAATTTGTGATGTCCCATATTATAGAGCGTAGCCATCATTGCTCTGCATGCTTACACACCACCTCTACGCGCTGTCAAAACCGGTCATCCCCATGTTTTGCAATGCTTCACACTCTCTTGTGTGCGATGCGTGTATATCTTCACAAAGATATGGAATTAATTTCGGATGCGGTTGGAGCGGTCTGTAGATTTAACGCAATTTAACTCCAGGCGTGTCTTACTCCCGCATTTTCGTGCAAACTATTCAGCCTGCATCAGATGTTATGTTTTGGTGGTTGGTGGTCTCTGCAGCAGGCGCATAGTTGCGTGTGCATAGTTCCCAGATCAGTTTCAGCCATACCATGAGGATGGGGAGGGCTTTTAGGGAATAGGGGCGTATGAGCGATTTCTGAATAGACCGGGGCACGAGGTCGCTTGTGCCGAAGCTGCCTATCAGCAGGGCGAATATGAGCAGGGCAATATCCCATTTGGAGCGTTTCCATGGAGAGGTGACATACCATAACGCAACTCCGAGAATGGCGATTATATATCCGCTCGATTCGCTTCCGGTGCTGAAAAGGATGATACACATAAGCGCCGAAGCCACTATTCCCCATTGGAATCCGTGGTTGGCATACTGCCCGGTACGGCAATAGGGGAGTAGGAACAGCAGCATTGCTGGAATCAGTATGTACAGGTCGCTGAATTCCATCTGCGTGATGCGGTGGGTCATGCCAAGCACCGATATGTTCTGATACCAGTCCGACCGGGTGTTGAAGCCTACTGCCACGTTCAGGTTGTTTTTATCCACTATTGTGGCATACCATTCGGCATACTCGTCGATGACGTAGGATGGCGAGCTTAAAAGCATCGGTAGCGCGAAAAAGATTGCTCCCCACACGGCCAGCCACATTGTGAACCGGGCTTTTCGGCGTGTGAAAAAGAAGAACGCAAGTCCGAGAATGCCGTAGAGCTTGGTCATTGCGCCAAGCATGATGAGGAAGGCTGCAATGCCGGTGTGATTGCGTCGCAAGGCTGAATATGAGCCTATTATAACTGCTGCGATCACGATGTTGAACTGTGCCATTATCAATGCTCCCCACACTTCGTTTGACAGATACCAGAATATGAATATTTTGGCTCCTTTTGCCAGCGGAAGTTTGATTATGGCAGCGTAGATGGTTGCCGCCAGGGCCAGAAGCCATGTCAGCAGACCGAAAAACTTGGGCATCAGGGCAAACGGCGCTATAATCACTGAAAACAGCGGCCCGTAGAGATTGTGGTCGTAATATTCTTCGGGATAATAGGCATATAACGACTTTAAATCCACAAGGTGCCAGAACACCTGCCTGAAAATCAAGAAATTGTTTAATTTGCCACCGTCGAGTCCCCCTTTGGCTATTGCAGCCACGATTGCAAGGATTGCCCACAGTGCGGCTATTGTGCGATAGTCGGAAAAGAACGGGTGACGGAAGAATGCGGCTGTCTTTTTGCCTGCGTCAGCGAGGATTATTGTCATTGCCTGTGATGTGGTGGGGTGGGAATGAGGCCGGTTCGGAACCGATCTGGCGGTTGTTGTAGGTGTTTACAAAATAGGGCGGGCGGCGTTTGCTCTCGTTGAACACTCTCCCGAGGTATTCGCCGATTATGCCGAGCGACAGCAGCTGCACGCCTCCGATAAACAGGATTGTGACCATAATGGTGGGATAGCCGGCAACGGGGTCGCCATACAGGAGTGTGTTGACAAGGATATATACCAGATAGACAAACCCTATTATGGAGCAGATGATGCCGAGAATCGACGCTATGCGCAACGGAGAGGTTGTATAGGCCGTCAGGCCGTCGAGGGCAAGGTTCATAAGGCTCCAGAACCGCCATTTTGTGGTGCCGTTGACGCGTTCGAGCTGTTCGTAGGTTATCCCTTTTTTGCGGAATCCTATCCAGCAATACATACCTTTTGTGTTGCGTTGGGTCTCGCGCATTTCGCGCAGGGCGTTGATGCATACGCGGTCAAGGAGGCGGAAGTCGCCTGTGTTTTTCTGTATCGGTATCCTTGTGGTGTTTTGCAGGAGCCGGTAGTATAACTCCGAACTTTTGCGCTTGAACCACGATTCTTTCGATGATTTCCGTTGGGCATATACATCCTGCCATCCTTCCTCCCAGAGCCGGAGCATCTCCGGGATTGACGATACGGGGTGCTGCATATCGCTGTCCATTATAATCACCGCGTCGCCCGAAGCGTAGTCGAACCCCGCCATCATGGCAATCTCTTTGCCGTAATTGCGTGAGAGATCGATATAGCTGAAACGTGGGTCGCTGTTGTGAAGGGCCTTTATACGTTGCAGGGTATCGTCGGTGCTTCCGTCATTTACGATGAGGAATTCCCATTCATAACCCGGGTTTTCATGTGCAACCTCCGCCATTTTTTCCTGCAGGAGGGGTATTGACGAGGCTTCGTTGTAGGCAGGCAGCAGAATCGTGATTTTTTTCATAGCTGTGAATAGATGCTACAGGGATTTATATGCGGCATAGATTTCGGAATATGTCACGAAACGTTCGCCCCGTTGCTTCATCTCTGAGATCAGGCTGCTTAGCCGCTGTTGCATCCCTTCTCCGGAATTGAGACGTATCATTGCCGGCAGTTTGCACTCAGGCAGGCTGTTTAGGTTGAAGAATTCCCATGGGTGGAAGTAGGTAGTGAACAATCCACCGTGGCTCAGTGTGCGTCTGGCCAGAATGCGATAGATGCGCGGCGGCAGCAAATGTGCCGAAAGCCAGAAGAGGGGGAATCTGATCCATGGGGTGACAGAGGTCGGTATCTGCAGCACTCCATCCTTCATGAATGGGTGTCGCGGTGTGCCGAGGTTCATGTAGCGGCCCGGGATAAATGTGGGGTTGAGCGATGAGTCGTAGAGATATCCGGCATCGCGCATGGCGCTTTCCGGAAGTTTCATCATGCGGGGCATGCGGAAGCCTGTCACCGGATGTCCCGCAATCTTTTCGAGAGCCTGACGCGATGCCTTGAGGTCTGATATGTCGAATCCTGTGTGTCGGATTCCGTGGCTTGCCAGTTCGTGCCCCTCTTTCAACAGGCGGCTGATGACTTCCGGGGCGTGTCCGGCAAATTTCACGGTGGAGAAGAATGTGGCTCTGACCCCATGCCCGTCAAGAATGTCGAGAATTCGTTCGGCACCGATTCGCGACACTTCAATCTGTCGTTCAAACGGGAGCTCAACTCCGTGTTCGAGAGGCAGGTCAAATTCCTCGATATCGAAACTTAATGCCACCATTGATTTTGTTATTTCTGATGTTTTTTACTGTTTCCCTCTGCGTTGCCTTCAAGCTGCTCTGCAAATTTATTGGGGAAACTGAGTTTCACAGGTGGATGGACGAGTGCATAGATTATGAGGCAGATTCCTGCTATAATGAACGGGATTGAGAGCCATTGACCCATGTTGAGAGTCATTCCCACTTCGAACGCTTCCTGGGGGTTCTTGACGAATTCGATAAGGAAACGGCTTGCGAACAGGATTACGAAGAACACCCCGAACAGCAGCCCCGGTCGGCTTTCGGCATTCTTTTTCCAATACATCCACATAAGCAGGCCGAACAGGGCGAGGTAGCACAGTGCCTCGTAAATCTGCGTGGGGTGCGACGGGAGGGAGAATATGGGCTGGGCGCCGTTCATCCAGTTGTGCAGGTTTACAACGAACCTGAATCCCCATGGGAGGTCGGTTGGGTGGCCGTAAATCTCATGGTTCAGAAGGTTGCCTATGCGCACCAATGCCCCTACAAGTGCGATGGGGATTACTAGGCGGTCGAGAATCCACAAGGGGCTTTTCTTGGTTACGAAAAGCGAGTAAAGCAACATTGCTATGAAAATCCCTATTGTGGCTCCGTGGCTTGCCAGGCCGCCCTCCCAGGTATAGAGGATTTCAATGGGGTGTTGGGAATAATAGTCCCAGGCATAGAAGAATACATGCCCAAGGCGTGCACCCACGATTGTCGAAATCACCAGGTACACCAGTATGGTACCCACCCATTTTTCATAGGCACCTTCGTGCCTGAAAATCCTGGCCAGGATTTTGTAGCCTAAGAAGAAGCCTATTATGAACATAACCCCGTACCAGCGGATTGTAACACCGTGGTTGAACAGGATCGGATTCGCCGTCCAGGTGATTGCGTCGAGCATAAGAGATTGTCTAAAAATTTTTTCAAGGAGATTGTCTGCTGTTTTTTAGGCTCTTTTTGGTAAATTTTTAGCTTCTCATCGGTTACGATGCCCGCATCGCTCCCTCTTCAAAACTCAAAATTTACTCAAAAACAGCTCTAAAAATCTTTTGGAAAAAATTTTAGACAATCTCTAGGGTTTTCGGTTAGTCGGTTAAATTGTGTGACCGCTCCCTGTGGTTTCAAAGGCCATGGGAGACGGTCACACACATTGTGATTTATGTTTATTTATTTCCCGCTTACGATGGCCTCGGTGTCGCGGGCAATCATAAGCTCTTCGTCGGTAGGCACTACCACTACCTTCACCTTGGAAGAGGGTGTCGAGATAATGGTTTCAGTCCCCCGGGTAACGTCGTTGACAGCTTTGTCGATTTCAACGCCCATAAATGCGAGCGGGGCACATACGTTTTCCCTCACGCCTGTCTGGTTTTCACCTACGCCGCCGGTGAACACGATTATGTCGACACCGCCCATTTCGGCTGCATAAGCGCCCACATATTTCGTGATGCGTTGTTCATACATGCTGAGGGCGAGCTGTGCGCGTTCGACACCGTTTTTGTCGGCAGCCTCGATTTCGCGCATGTCGCTCGACATTTCGGTAACGCCGAGCACGCCGCTCTCTTTGTTTATAATCTTCTGCAGGTCATCAACCGAGAGATTATGTTTTTTCATCAGGAAGGTGAGGGCCCCCGGGTCGACGTCGCCTACGCGGGTTCCCATCATAAGCCCCTCAGTCGGGGTAAGTCCCATCGAAGTATCCACACTCTTGCCGTTGAGTACTGCGGTAATCGAACCGCCGTTGCCGATGTGGCAGGTTATGATTTTCTGTGTGTTGATGTCTACACCGAGTATTTCGCAAACCCGCCCTGACACATAACGGTGGCTTGTGCCATGGAAGCCGTAACGGCGCACCCCGTCTTCCTTGTAAAAACGGTAGGGGAGGGCATACATATATGATTTCGCGGGCATTGTCTGGTGGAAGGCGGTGTCGAACACCCCTACCTGTTTGATGCCTGGAAGGATTTCTTCAACAGCTTCGATGCCGGTAACGTTTGCCGGGTTGTGAAGCGGGGCGAGGTCGTAGCAGTCTTTGACCTGTTGTATTACTTCGTCGGTCAGCAACACGCTTTTGCTGAATTTTTCAGCGCCGTGTACCACGCGGTGACCCACGGCGTCGATTTCGTCATATGATTTGATGCATCCGAGTTCGGGGTCGGTGAGAATGTCGAGCACGGCTTTGACGGCGCCTTTATGGTCGGTCAGGCCGAGTTCCTTTATGGCTTTTGAGCCGTCGCTGAGTTTGTATTTCAGGAATCCGTCGTGAAGACCGATTTTTTCAACGCCCCCTTCGGCCATTACATTGTTGCCGTCGGTGTCGATCAATTTGTATTTTACCGAGCTGCTTCCGCAATTTAAAACGAGTATTTTCATGATTGGTCAGGATTTTTGGTGTTTTATGCCGGTTATTTGTTGTGTATTGCCTGGTTGGCGGTCATGATTATGGTTTTGCATATGTCGTCGGCCGAGCATCCGCGTGAAAGGTCGCTGACGGGGGCTGCGAGCCCTTGCAATAACGGCCCTACTGCTTCGACTCCGGCCAGTCTCTGCACGAGTTTGTATGCTATATTGCCTACTTCGAGCGACGGGAACACCAGTACGTTTGCTTTACCTGCAATGTCGGAATCAGGGGCTTTCAGCGATGCAACTACCGGCACGATTGCGGCATCTGTCTGCAATTCGCCGTCGAGGTTGAGTTCCGGAGCCATTTCGTGGGCGATTTTCGTGGCTTCGATAACTTTGTCGACCCGTTCGTGTTTCGCGCTGCCTTTTGTTGAGAATGACAGGATTGCCACATGAGGGTCGATTCCAGCCACTTCACTTGCCGTGCGGGCTGAGCATACGGCGATTTGGGCGAGCTGGCGTGCATCGGGGTTGGGAATCACCGCGCAGTCGGCAAAGACCATGATTCCGTTTTCGCCATATGGAGAGTCCTTGGGAAGGAGCATCAGGAAGGCACCTGACACGGCATCGATTCCCGGTTCGGTCTTTATAACCTGGAAGGCGGCACGGAGCACATCGCCGGTGGTGTGGATTGCGCCCGACACCATGCCGTCGGCATCACCGGCTTTCACCATGAGGCATCCGAAATACAATTCGTCGGAAGTGAAACGGCGTGCATCTTCCATTGAGATACCCTTTTTCTTGCGAAGCTCGAAAAACAGAGGTGCGTATTTGTCGATGTTCTTTTCATCTTTCGGGTCGAGAATGGTAGCCTCTCCGATGTGGGTGAGGTTCAGTTCCTTTGCTTTCGCCTCTATTTCGGCGGTATTTCCCAAAAGGATGATTTCGGCTAACTTGTCGGCCAGTATTCGGTCGGCGGCAGTGATATTTCTGGTTTCTGCACCTTCGGGCAGCACGATGCGTCGGGGATTTTCCTTGGCGCGACGGGTTAATCGTTCAAAAAGTTCCATCAGGTTATTCGGGTTTTCAATTGATGTTGTTGGTTGCATGGAGCCGATACGCCCCAACAGTGACCGGCTACTGCATACGACCACAAAATTACAAAAATTTCGGTGATGAGCCTAACCCGGTTGTGATTAAAATGGCAATAGGGCAGGGATTGTGGCCGTTATCGGCCAATGCTGTTGTCAAGCCATAGCAGTATGGCGGCCAGGGTTTCCTCGGAAATATCCTCGTTGATACCGGCATATTCGTTCATCAGCCCGGTTGTGCATCGCTGGAACAGGTGGTTATGTTTTTCAAGCAACATGGTTTCGGCGCCGGGGTTAAGATTCTTTATTGTCTGCAGGTTTCCTGGCAGCACCTGTGTGTCGCGGTCGCCGTTTAGGGCGAGCCATGGTTTTTTGATTTTGATTATGTCGGATGCCGGGTCATATTTGATTGTCTGGCGGTACCACGGGGATGCTAATACGTCTATCTGCTTCATTAATGCTTCCTTGACCTGGGGTATCGTGGCGCTCTGCCCTGACATTTCGGATAACTTGACGGTGAGGGCCATGCGTAGCTGGATGTCGTTGATGCTTGATTTCACAAGGTCGAGGATTTCTCGTTGGTGTGTTTCTGCATCCCATTTTCCCATAAGGCCGACAGCCATAGCCCTTGCTTGCGACATTATAATCGAATCACCTGCCCAGGCAGGGGCGCCGAGTGTGATTATGAAATCGCATTCAGGATTGTTGACGGCTTCTTTGATTGCGATGGTACCTCCTTCCGAGTGTCCGAGTATCCCGGTTTTGACAGCAGGATGGCGCTTTGTCATTTCCGCAACTCCGGCAGCTATATCCGTACAGAAATCGTCGGTTGTGGCACAGGCGAAATCGCCTCCGCTTTCCCCTGTGCCACGGTCGTCCATCCGTAACACCGCGTAGCCGTGTCCCGACAATGTTTCAGCAATGACTTTGAACGGTTTGTGCCCCATGATTTCCTCGTCGCGGTTCTGTGCGCCGCTCCCGGTGGCTAATACTATAACTGCCTTGGGTGCACCTTCCACAGGGGATGTCAGGGTGCCTGCCAGCTCGATACCGGCAGCCGGGTTGGCAATCCTTATATCTTCGGCTTTAAATGATTGGGCTGTTGTGACAGATATTGACAGTATTGTCGAAAAGGCCACGACGAAATGCCGGATGATATGTTTCATGTTCTTGGTGATTAAAAAAACGTTTTATAGATGTAATCTGCCATCTGCTTATACAGAATCGTATGAAGGGCGGCTTTAAAGATACGAAAATATTTTGGCGGAGGCAATCAATAGCTGTTTTTCGCAAGATTTTGTATTTAGAACGGATTGTTCTCTTTATTTTTCTATACTTTTGTAACACAATCGGGAATGGTTGTCCGGGTTCGCTGGCATGAACCTTGTGTTTGTGGAATCCGGGTAAAAGATTACGGAAATGAAGGAAATAAATAAAGAGCCTCTTCCCAAAGGGGGTAATTTGACAGATGATATAATCGAGGTGGAGTTGCTGGCGCCTGCGCGTAATGCGGAGGTGGCAGTTGCGGCCATCAATCATGGGGCTGATGCGGTCTACATGGGGGCGTCAAGCCATGGTGCGCGTCAGCAGGCGTCCAATTCCATATCTGATATAAGGGGGGTGGTTGAATATGCCCACAGGTTCGGTGTCAAGGTTTATGTAACCGTCAATACGATTATCTACGATGAGGAGTTGGCCGGTGTCGAAAAACTTGTCTGGGAACTTTACGGCATAGGTGTTGACGCCCTTATCGTGCAGGATATGGCGCTGTTGGAAATGAAGCTTCCGCCGATTGCCCTGCATGCCTCTACTCAATGCGACATACGGACGCCTGAAAAGGCCCGTTTCCTTCAGGATGCCGGTTTTTCGCAGCTTGTGCTTCCCAGGGAACTGTCGGCAGACGAAATCCGGAAGTTTCGCGAGGCTGTGGATGTGCCGCTCGAAGCTTTTGTGCATGGTGCGTTGTGCGTTAGCTATAGTGGTGATTGCCAGGCTAGTTTCATTGCTACAGGCCGTAGCGCCAACCGTGGGGAATGTGCGCAGATATGTCGTTATGCATTCGACCTGGAGGATGAGACGGGGCGCAAGCTGGTCAGGGGGAAGCATTTGCTATCCCTGAAGGATATGAACCGGCTGGATTACTTGTCGGATATGCTTGAGGCCGGTGTAAGCTCTTTTAAAATAGAAGGGCGGCTGAAAGATGCCGCTTATGTAAAGAACGTTGTGGCGGCTTATAGCCGTGCCCTCGACCGTATTGTTTCGGCCAACCCCCGGCATTTTCGCAGGGCTTCGCGGGGCAGGGTAGAGTATGGGTTCGAGCCGGATGTGGCCAAGAGTTTCAACCGTGGCTTTACATCCTACTTCCTGAAAGGGGGCAATCCGGCTGCCGGGTCGTTGGCCTCTGTTGATTCCCCTAAATGGACAGGGGAACGCATCGGGGTTGTGAAGCGTGTGGTATCAGACCGTATCATGGATGCCGATTTGGATTCCCCTCTTGAAAATGGCGACGGTCTCGGCTTTTTCAATGATGCCGGGGTGTATTGCGGCTTCAGGTTGAACAGGGTGGATGGCAGCCGGTTGTTTGCAGCCTCGGATATAGAAGTGCGTCCCGGAATGGAACTTTACAGGAATTTCGACAAAAAGTGGTCTGATGTGTTGGCATCCGGCAAATCGGCACGCCGTTATATCCCCCTTTCAATGTTGTTGCGTAAAGCCGGAGGGATGCTTGTGTTGGAACTGTGCGACGGTCGTGGGCATGATGTCGCGGCCTCTGTCGAGTTTGAATGCCAGCCTGCAAAATCACCTCAGGCGGAGGCACGGCAGCGCGTGTTGTCGAAACTCGGGGATACGGAATTTGCCTTGGACAAATTGACCGACCTGCTCGGTGATGTTTTTGTCCCGGCCTCGGTGTTAACCACGCTGAGACGTGATGCCGTTGCCGCGTTAAGTGCTACATATCAAGCTGCTTACAAATGTGATTACCGCAGGGGTGCGGTTCGTGGGTTAAGGCTTCCCCAGGGGTTCATGGTTTCAAGGCATGACAATATCGCGAATCGTTTGTCAGAGAAGTTCTATAGAAATATCGGCGCAGATGCGGATGGAGGCATGCCGCGTGCAGTCGAAGTGGAGTTGCCTGGCGAAGCCCGGATACGGGTTATGCAGACACGCTATTGCCTGAGGAGGGAACTCGGTTGCTGTCTTAAAACCGAAAATGCCTCGCGGCTGCCGGCAAAACTATATCTTGCCACAGCTACCGACCGCTTCCGTTTGCAATTCGATTGTGCGGCTTGCCGCATGAATGTCTATTCCCTCCGATCTTCAAAAGGCTAGGGGCTGAAGATTATAGGCTGACTGTTAGAACTTGACCACCAGCTCGGCTACCACCTTGTCGTTACATCCGGCCGGGATAACGGTATGTGCGTTATAGAAATATTTTTCGTAATTAAGGCGGATTGCGGCTTTTACAGGCTTGTTGATAAATGCCAGTGTGGAACCTGCCGTGATTCTTCGGCGTGCAGGGTCGTTGGTTACCAGCTCCTTTGCATCATCCCTTTTACCGTTTGAGTGGTCGGTCATGCCGTCGAAACGTGCCTGGAACGATAGCTGGTTGAACGTCGGGTGATTCAGAGGTATCGCGTATGAGGCAAACACATTCCATGCGTTTACGGCTTTATGCCGGTTGCGTTCATAATGCTTGTTTTGATATTCGCCTTCCACAATCCACCTGCCTGTTTGCCAGGTTATAGACCCTGCAACTATGTTGATTCTCACGGAATCTGGTTCGGTGGAAATATAACTTGCCGAGAGTGTGATATTTCGGACATGGTAAGATGCTTTTGCCGCATAAGTCATGGCACGTTGCCATGTTTCGTGGTTCCCTATGGAAGTGGAGTTGAACACGCCTGCTTCCACTGTCAATGGCAGTGTGGCGCAACTATAGCCTAACTGTGCACCGACTGCACGCATGTTCAGAATCTGTTTCCCGAGAAACGAACGGTTGGCGAAATAATATGCGCCCGGCCCACGAAAGCAATCGGTGGCGAACGGCACCCTGAACTGCCCCGCCTGTACATGCCAGTCCCCGGCGAATCCCCAGCGCGCCCATGCATCGAGAATTTTCATTACACCCCGGTCGCATGCGTCGATACGCACATAGTAACCAAGCGTAGGCAATACTTTTCCTTCGACTGATAACCGTGCGTTGCGCACCTGGAAACGTTGAGTGAACTCATCGCCGAACTCACCTTCCCATCTGGTTCGGAGAACCCCGTGGATTTTCGGGGTATAATCCATTTTCAAAGAGGTGGATGATGTCGTGGTTTCCTGCTGTTTGGTTTGGGTCGGGTCGGCCTCAGCCGATTGCACTCCTATTGCAGCTGTTGCAACAATTGCAATGCATGTTGTGATAATACGATTGGCAAACATGCTGCAAAATTAGCAAATTATTTTCGTATCTACGCAAATTGCCTGATTATCAAAGTTGTTTATGACCGACTGATATTAATCGTGTACTTATTGAAGAAATCATGAAAGGTATAGACAACTGAATTTAAGGTGTTTATATGGAATCATGTATGATTAAAAGCGTTTGTTTTCCTAATTTTTAATACCGTATGCTTTCGGAAATAGCAATGAAGATAAAGCTGCGAAGCAGATAATGAGTTTATACGGATGAATGTACTATTTGAACAGAATTTATTATCGTAACTTTATTATTGCAGAAATAGCAAATAATGCCATATTGCTTGTTATTTGCCCCAGCGTTGGCGTTGCAGTTCGGCCGACCTGTCCTCGGCCGGGTTGTGGCATGGGTTCCAAAAACGTGCCCCGGCAAGGTCGTCGGGGAGGAACTGCTGGCGCACGAAATTGCCCGGATAATCGTGGGCATATTTGTAATCAGCTCCATAGCCCATTTTTTTTATCAGTGATGTAGGCGCGTTACGTATGTGGAGCGGCACCGGGAGGTTTCCGCTTTGGCGCACCTCTTCAAGGGCATTGTTGATGGCCATGTACGCCGAGTTGCTTTTGGGCGATGTGGCAAGATAGATGGTGCATTCCGCCAAGGGGATTCTGCCTTCAGGCATGCCGATTTTATGAATTATGTCGAAAGTGGCATTGGCAAGAAGCAATGCGTTGGGATTGGCAAGCCCGATATCCTCGGAGGCCACTATTGCAAGACGCCTGGCGATGAACACAGGGTCTTCGCCCCCTTCAATCATCCTTGCGAGCCAATATACGGCGGCATCAGGGTCGCTGCCACGGATGCTTTTGATGAATGCCGATATGATGTCGTAGTGCATTTCTCCCTGCTTGTCATAAGCCAAGGGGTTCTCTTGCAGGCGTTCTGTTACGATTTTATCGTTAATCACCAGCGGCTGCCCGTGTGGGGTTGACTGAAACAGCAGGTCTATGATGTTGAGTAATTTGCGTGCGTCGCCGCCTGAGAATCTGAACAAGGCATCGGTCTGCTCTATGCGGATATCGCTTTTCGACAGGATTTCGTCGGATGATACGGCACGGTTTAGCAGTGTTGTAAGTTCAGGGGTTTCCAAAGGTTTCAGCACATAGACTTGCGCACGCGACAGCAGCGGCCTTATCACCTCGAAAGACGGGTTCTCGGTTGTTGCACCAATCAATGTGACGGTGCCGTTTTCAACGGCACCGAGCAGGCTGTCCTGTTGCGATTTGCTGAAACGGTGGATTTCGTCGATAAACAAAATCGGGCGCCCGGTTGAAAACATGCTTGCGGCATCGGCTTTGCATCGTTCTATGACGTCGCGCACATCCTTAACCCCGGCATTTACCGCGCTGAGGGTGTAGAACGGCGATTTGGTTGTGTTGGCAATGATTTTTGCCAAAGTGGTCTTTCCAACACCAGGAGGTCCCCACAGGATGAAGGAACTTACATTGCCGGTGTCGATCATGCGGCGCAACACACTGTTGTTGCCAACCAGATGTGTCTGGCCGATATATTCGTCGAGTGTCCTGGGGCGGAGCCGTTCGGCAAGTGGTGCAAGCATGGGTGGGGATTAGATGGGATGTTCCTGGTTATTTCAGTATGGCTGATTCGGGAAGGCGTGCGCCGCGAAGGAATTCCGATGCTGTCATGCGGCGTTTGCCTGCGGGTTGAAGCTCTATGATTTCGATTGAGGTATTACCGCCGCATGCCACTGTCATTCGGTTTCCGTCAACGCTGAGACGGCCTGGCTGAAGGTCATTGACGATGTGGCCTTGTATAGGTTGCGTGGAAAATATCTTGATGGCCGGTGCCGGTGATTCGGGATTTAGCGAATCATGGATTTCGGCCCATGCGGCAGGGTAGGGTGAAAGCCCGCGCACCAGGTTGTGTATTTCCGTCGAGGTTTTGCCCCAGTCGATATGGCAGGTCTCCTTGAAGATTTTAGGCGCCGGTGTGGCATCCTCCCCGTTGAGCAATTCTGTTTGCGGTGTGGTTTTAAGGTCACCTGCTATGATATGGTCGACGGTGTCGAGTGTCAGTGTGGCACCTAGGTTCATGAGTTTGTCGTGTACATCGCCCACATTGTCTGTGGGGAGTATTTCGATTCGTTCGCGGCTTATTATATCGCCGGTGTCTATTTCGTGCTTAAGGAAGAATGTGGTGACCCCGGTCTCGGTATCGCCGTTTATCACAGCCCAGTTTATCGGCGCGGCGCCCCGGTAACGTGGCAGCAGGGAAGCATGCAGGTTGAAGGTGCCTAGGGGCGGCATCTGCCACACGGCTTCGGGAAGCATGCGGAACGCGATTACAATAAAAAGGTGGGCATTGAATGACTGCAACTGTGATAGGAATTCCTCGTTTTTGAGCTTTTCAGGCTGCATCAACGGTATGTTGTGAGCCAGGGCGTATTCCTTTACAGGCGATTGGTACATTTTGTGCCCTCGTCCGGCCGGTTTGTCGGGCATGGTAACAGCAGCTACAACGTTATACCCGTTGCCTATCAGTTTGTCAAGGCTTGCGACAGCGAATTCGGGTGTCCCGAAAAAAACAATCCTGAGATCTTTCTTTGTCATTATCCGTTAGTTTGGGCGGCATCGGCCAAAGCCTGCCACAGGTTATCGTTGGCCGGCACCGGCGCATCGAGTGATATTTTCTGTTTGCTTACGGGGTGGATGAATTCGATGTGGCGTGCGATAAGCGAAATCGAGCCGTCGGGGTTCGATCGTTTGTCGCCATATTTCAAATCACCCTTTATAGGGCATCCTATAGCCGACATCTGCACTCTGATCTGGTGTTTCCGGCCTGTCAGCAGCTCGATTTCTATCAGGTTGTAACGTTCGGTCGAGGCTAACATGCGGTAGCGCAGACGGGCTTCTTTCGAGCCTTCTTTTGGGGTTGCGGATGCGTAAGATTTGTTGGTCTTTTCAACTGTCCTGATGTAGTGTTTGAGTTCGTCGGCATCCTTGGGTGGCGTGTGGCGTGAAATGGCCCAATATGTTTTGTGAACCTCGCCGTTACGGAACATCTCGTTAAGGCGCGAGAGTGCCTTTGAGGTCTTCGCAAACACAACCAGCCCCCCTACGGGGCGGTCGAGCCTGTGAACCACCCCGCAGAACACATTGCCTGGTTTGGCATATTTCTCCTTAAGGTATTTTTTCAGAGTCTCCACAAGGGGTTCGTCGCCGGTTTTGTCACCTTGCACGATTTCCCCGGTATGTTTGTTGACAACTATTATGTGGTTGTCTTCATAAACAATATCGGCCATATTTTTTTGCATTTCGGATAGTACAAAGGTACAAAACACCGCTGATATGCCCAAATGCCAGGGTCATATCAGCGGTGGATGTCTGTTCAAGCGTTATGCTTTATTTTACGTATCAGATGCCAAGTTCGCTCTTGATCACCGCAGCCTTTTTCTCGGCAGCTACGGTTGCATCATGATAGTCGGCCTTGGTTGCCATTTTACCTCTGACTTCGATGTAGAATTTGATTTTAGGCTCGGTGCCGGAGGGGCGGATGGAGACCTTGGTGCCGTCGGCGGTGAAGAACTGCAACACGTTTGACGTGGTGGGGAAGTCGAGTTTCTCGATATGCCCGTCGCGCATGTCGGTCATGTTCAGGTCTGCGTAGTCTTTTACGAGGATTACGTCGCTTCCGCCGAGGGTCTTGGGCGGGTTGGCACGGAATTCCTTCATCATGGCCACGATTTCTTCGGCACCGGATTTGCCTGGACGTACAACCGAGATTCCTTCTTCGCGTGAGAACCCGTATTTCACGTAGATGTCTTGCAACATTTCCATGAAGCTCATACCCTTATCCTTGGCCCATGCAAGGCATTCTGCCATAAGCGACACGGCCGATACGGCATCCTTGTCGCGGGCGAATTCCTCGGCAAGGAAACCATAGCTTTCCTCGCCGCCTCCGAGGTAGCGGGCCACACCTTCATTGTCGCGGATTACGGCTGCAATCCATTTGAAGCCGGTGTAGCAGTCATACATGCGGATGTTGTTTGCATCGGCAATCGACTTGATGGTCTCGGTGGTTACAATGGTCTTTACGATATATTCCTTACCCGTGATGCGGCCTAGTTCGGCATTGCGGGTCATGAGGTAGTTGAGCAGGATGAGCACAATCTGGTTGCCGTTGACCAGCACGTATTCGCCATCGGTGTCGCGGATTACGCAGCCGATACGGTCGGCATCGGGGTCGGATGCCACTACGAGGTCGGCTTCCACTTCCTTTGCTTTGGCAATAGCCATGGCCATAGCCGAGGGATTTTCCGGGTTCGGGGAGTCGACGGTGGGGAAGTCGCCAGACGGCACGTCCTGTTCCGGGACATGGATGATGTTGGTGAACCCGTAGTTATGGAGTGAATCGGGGATGAGGTTTACACCTGTACCGTGAATCGGGGTGTAAACTATCTTCAGGTCGTGGTATTTCTTGATTACGTCGGGGCTGAGTGAAAGCTCTTTGATTGCGGCCAGGAAGTCATGATCCATCTTTTCGCCGATAATCTCGATAAGCTCGGGGTTCCCTTGGAATTTTATGTCGGCCACGCTCTTGATGCGGTTCACGTGGTTGATGATGTTCACATCGTGGGGGGCGATAATCTGTGCGCCATCTGCCCAGTATGCCTTATAGCCGTTATATTCTTTGGGATTGTGTGACGCGGTTATGTTTACGCCGCTTTGGCATCCGAGATGGCGTATGGCAAATGAAAGTTCCGGGGTGGGGCGGAAGCTGTCGAAAAGATATGCCTTGATTCCGTTTGCCGAGAAGATGTTTGCCACGATTTCAGCGAATTTGCGTGAATTGTTACGCACGTCGTGCCCTACGGCTACCGAGATTTGGGGAAGGTCGGGGAAAGCTTCCTTAAGGTAGTTGGCAAGACCTTGTGTGGCCGCACCGACGGTGTAGATGTTCATGCGGTTGGTGCCGGCACCCATGATGCCGCGTAGGCCGCCCGTTCCGAATTCCAGGTCTTTATAGAATGATTCGATAAGGAGGGTGGGGTCTTCGGCCTCGAGCATTTGTTTTACTTCGGCACGTGTAGCCTCGTCATATTGGTCGGAAAGCCATACCATGGCTTTTTCTTTGACGCTTTGCAGCAGTTGTTCGTTATCCATATCTGGTTTTGTAGTTAAGTGAATTTCTGTATGGTTAGATTCCTAGTCTCAAGTCAGGTATGTGTCATGTGATTATTTTCACAGGCAATACTACAAAGATATTGTATTCGGTATTAACTGGCAAATGTTTTTTGAATTTTTATTAAAACTATTAAAAGGGTGACTTTTTAAATGGAAGATGGCTGTCGTTGACTGCTCGTCCTATTTTGTCAGGTAGATTGTAATGCCGCAAAATCAGTCATATGCCTGGTTGTTTTGAAGGTTTCCTGATAATCAGGAATACCATCGATATAGGAACAGCGGCCAACCGTAATCGGTTGAACCGCTGTTGTGATTTGGCCTCATAAATCGCGTTAATGAAGCCGTATGGATGTTATATCGGGTGGCAATTCTGCCACACATTGTGCTATAAATGTTTCAGCGCTGTGCCCAAAGTGCGCTTTCCACAGTCTGCTGGTAGGCCATAAGCCCTGCTTCGGAAAGCTCTACGAGCTGTGTCTCCCCGCCGGGGGCAATCATGTTGACGTGGGTATCGTCAACAAATGTCATGAATTTGTGGCTTTCGCCGTTTTCGGTTACCACGCTCCAGCTGTGGTCGTTGCTGTCGAAGTCCAGGCGAACTATGCTGCCGTCGTTCTCGGATTTGATTGTGTATCCTTTGCCGTCGCATTCCACAAGATACCTGCCGTCCTTGCCCTCGATTACGCTTTTACCTTGTGCAATAGGGTTCGTGCCGCTCCAGAATTCGATAGAGTTGAGCACAAGCACATCGGCCAGTGCGGTCACTTCATAAACCGGGATAACCCAGAATGCGAAGAACACAAGTTCGTTGACGAATTTATTGCCTACCTGCTTGTTCCAACCAAGAAGCTTACGTGTAAGTGCGAAATTGCCTATACATGATGTGAAAAGCATCGAGCCTGCGAGGGCTGTTACCACTGCTACTGAAATATAATGTTTCTTCATACAGTAATTGTATATGAGTTAAGTAAATAGTTGCGTATTGACGATTATAGCCGCTTGGGAGCGTGAACCGGGTTGTTTGACTGGTCGCGGTTTCGGGTATGTTGTCAGATGGGTTGTGTAATGCCAGTTATCACAATGCTACCTGGCGGCGCGCTTTGTCATAAAAATCCATTACCTTTTTCACATAGGACACTGTTTCTCGTCCGCGGAAATAACCAGCCCGGCACACCGGGTCGGTGTAATATTCGGGATTTGCTTTCATGAGCAGCGCGGATTCGACATTGCCGTCCCAAATGTCGGGATTCTTTCCGTATTTTTTTGCGAGGTCGATGGCGTCGAGCACATGGGCGATTCCCGAATTATACGCTGCTATAACAAATTTTAGGCGCTCCTGGTTGTCGCTGACCCGTCGTGAAAGGGTCTTATCGAGGTCGCGTATTATTTTTGTCGAGGTGCGGATGTTGGCTTCCGGGTCGGTGATGTCGGCCATTAAAAGGCCGTAGGCCCTTGCTGTGCGCGGCATTATCTGCATCACCCCCCTTGCCCCGGCCCATGATACGCGTGTCGGGTCGAAGTGGCTTTCGTGGAATCCTTGGGCAGCCAGCAACCTCCAGTCCATGCCGATTTCGCCCGCATATTTTTTGAACAGCGCGTCATAAGGGGAAATCACGCCTTTCGACAAATCAAGCGAGAAACTGTCGCCATTATCCTTGCTCAGCTCGAAATATCGTTTGAGCAACTGTGCCTGGCGTTCCTTCGGTTGTTCCTGGGCGAACCATTCGTTAATGGAATCGGCCAGCCATTTATCCGAGTGGGCAACACCCCAGGAGGATTTCTGCGGGAAGCTGAGTTTAAGCGAGATGTCGAGGGTTTTGTAATAAGTTCGGTTGAGGCGTGCGATGTCGCTGTCGACAACCGTAAGGGGGATTTCGCCCGACGATACCATTTCAATCAGGTCTTCGGTTATCAGCGTGTCCCGGTCAATGGGATGAATCTTTATTCCTCCTCCAAGCTCCTCGTTAAGATTTTGCAAACGGAACTGGTATTTGGAGTTTTTCTCTACATAGATTTCCTTCCCGACAAGTTCTGTTTCGTCGGTTATGACAGGTTTCCCGCTTTTTTTAGGCTGCACCAGCACCTGGTGGGTAAGGAATTCCGGACCGCACGCAGTGACTTTGCGTTTGTATTCAGCCGTTACCGGTATCTCATAGGCCAAAAGGTCTACTTTCCCCGAATCAAGAAGGGCTATCAGGTTTTGCAATGAGGTGGCAACTGTGAGGTCGACCTCGATGCCTTTGTCTGCCACGAATTGCTTGAGCAGCGAGTAGTCGTAGCCCATGGGTTCGTCACGGTAGATAAAGTAGGAGGTAGGGCTGTAAAGTGTGGCCACTCTCAATGTGTCGGGCAGGGGATGCGGCTGCGCTTCATCCCCGCTGCCTGCTTTTTCCCCTTTGCATGCCGCTGCGGCAACCAGCCACAACAGCATGAGGGTTGCGATGGTAACGGTTGTTATGAGCCGTCCCTTCATAGATTCTGATGGCGTGAGTTTACGGGTTTCAATATCTGAATTCTCCGAATTCCGAACGTATGGTAAGGCTGTTGGCGGGGGCGTCCTCTACACGGCCTATTATCCTGGCGTCGATATTGAATTCCCTGGCGATGTCGATTACCATTCCGGCTTTGTCGGACGGGAGATACACTTCCATGCGGTGACCCATGTTGAACACCTTGTACATTTCGGCCCAGTCGGTGTCCGATTGTTCCTGGATTAGTTTGAACAGCGGGGGGAGGGGGAACATGTTATCCTTTATCACATGCTTGTTTTCCACGAAGTGCATCACTTTTGTCTGCGCACCACCTGTGCAATGAACCATTCCGTGGATTTCGCCGCGCATTTCCTGAAGGAGCCTGCGTATTACGGGGGCATATGTACGGGTAGGGGAGAGCACAAGTTTCCCGGCTGTAAGGTCGGTTCCGTCAACAGTGTCGAGCAAATCCTTGGTGCCGCTGTAGATGAGGTCGGCAGGGATTTTGCCGTCGAATGTTTCGGGATATTTTTCTGCCACGTTCTTGTTGAAAACGTCATGGCGTGCCGAGGTTAGCCCGTTGCTGCCCATGCCGCCGTTGTATTCGGTTTCATAGGTGGCCTGTCCGAACGATGCCATCCCTACGATGACGTCGCCGTCGGCAATATCGGCGTTGTTGATAACGTCGGCACGTCGCATGCGTGTGGTCACTGTGGAATCCACGATGATGGTGCGCACGAGGTCGCCTACATCGGCGGTTTCACCTCCTGTGCCGTAAATCTCGACACCGTAGCCGCGCATGGTTTCGAGCAATTCCTCGGTGCCGTTGATTATGGCGGCTATAACTTCGCCGGGTATCAGGCGTTTGTTGCGGCCTATGGTTGAAGAAACCAGCATGCGGTCCGTAGCCCCGACGCAGAGAAGGTCGTCGACGTTCATAATCAGTGCATCCTGTGCAATACCTTTCCATACACCGAGGTCGCCTGTCTCACGCCAATATGCGTAGGCGAGCGATGATTTTGTGCCAGCCCCGTCGGCATGCATTATATTGCACCATTCCGGATCCCCGCCTAGAATGTCGGGTATGATTTTGCAGAACGCTTTGGGGAAGATTCCCTTGTCAACGTTCTTGATTGCGTTATGCACATCTTCTTTTGCGGCGGAAACGCCTCGCAGGTCATATCTTTGTTGCGACATTCTGATTAGCGGTTATTGGTTGGTCAACAAATTATAATCTTAATACAATCTATGTGTCAATGGCCGACATTCTATCATAATAGAAGCAGGCATACCATGTAGAGCGCCACTGCCGGTGTTACAAGCAGCAACGAGTCTATGCGGTCAAGGATTCCGCCATGTCCCGGCAACAGGTTGCCCGAGTCCTTTACGCCGAGCGAACGCTTAATCATCGACTCGATAAGGTCGCCCCATGTCCCTGCCACGCAGACCACTGCGCCGAAACCAAGCATCTGCAACATCGACAGGCCCTTGACTTCTGCAGGGAAGAGCCATGCTAAAAGAGCCGAAGCCGCCAGGCAGAATACCAGGCCGCCTATAAAGCCTTCCCATGATTTTTTTGGTGATATGCGTTCAAACAGTTTGTGCCGGCCTATCAGCGAACCAACGCAGAATGCACCGGTGTCACTGAGCCATATGAGGATAAACATGGCCAGGGTCAGATGCTTGCCGATAATGGTGTACATCAGGCCGAGCATGGCAAGAGGCACTGCGATATATACCTGCCCGAGAATGGAGTGGGCAAGGTGTGACAGCGGGTTGCCGTCGTGCATGTAAAGCTGTATAATAAAGCGTGTTATCAGATAGATGAAATATCCCAGTGCGAATAACCCGATTGATTGGGTGTCGGGAAATATTTGGTTCGCAGTCCAAAACATAGGGGCTGCTGCCGTGATAAGCAATACGGTGCCGATAAGGTCGAGCATCGTTGTGGTGTTGGATACGAAATTCTTGTTTGTCATGCGGTTGAATTCGTTCACACCAAGGATTCCGAATAGAACCGTCAGCGCCCAAAACCACCAAGAACCGGCAAACACCGCCCCAACAATAATTGCTACATACAGGATGCCGGTGAGCGACCGGGTCAACACATTCTTCATATTATGGCACAATAGGTATTGAAACTGGCAACAAATTTACTAAAATCTTTTAAATCACCCCTAATCTGACAACCCGTTTTTGTCACGGCCATGTCGTGTGGTCGCATTGGCTGCCTGTTATAATGTTGATTGCCAAGTCGATATGTAGGTATAGTCATATCTCGTCGTCAGAACGGCGTTCGATTGCACGCCCTATCAGCATCAATATCGAGCCGAGAAGAACAATGCCGCACAATGAAAGGGAGGTAATCCAGGATGTGAAACATGTAACGTCGATAATCATGATGATTATATAGGCCATGACGATGCCTATGGTAAGTATGAATCCTGTCCAAAAAATATATTTTCCAGTTATGCCCATGTCGTTGCATTTTTAATGTAAAGCCTCTCAAGGTTACCGGCTTTGTAACAGCCGGTTTTATATCCGGAGAGGCATTATTTGACCTGCATGGCATGGAGTATTACCGAGCCGTCGACTATAGTGCAAGTGGATGGTTGTGCTTCATGCCGTTCTTTACCTATATAAAGTTTTTTTAACGGATATTGTTCATGACAGGAGTGAAAAGAATAGTTCTGACGGGTCGGTGTAGCTGTTGTGTTCCAACGTCCCTTTTATCCCGAGATATGAAGCGCTTTCAACCAGGTGGCAATAGGCAATCCCCATGTCATAATATGAGAATTTCCCGGTCAGGGCTTTTTTGAAGGCAATCCCGGTGGGGCGTCCTTTGAGATTCCTGCACACATTGGCACGCCATGGCTGGGAATTCCTTGCTGACGGAGCCATGCGCACGCATTCGAGTGCTACCGCAAGACGGTGTTCTAGTGAGATGTTGTCGACACTGTGTGAACCGGCGCATTGTGTTTCTGAAATTTGGCGCATAAGGTGGAACGACGGAGGTGTTATGCCTTCGAACAGGTCGTGGAATGGTTTACGGCTGTCGGACGACACGATGCGGCGCATTATCCTTTCGGCAAACCTGGTGTCAGGGGTGCGGTGACCCAGCGGGCTGATAATGGTCACAGTTTGTTTTTTGCCGGGTTGCTCCGTGGCAATATCGCTTTCTGATTTGTCGGTCGCATTGTCGAATTCGGCTTGGAATACGGTTTTGCCGAATGTGCCGCCTACCCAGCACGTGTCAAGCCCGTTTCGTGTACATTCCAGCACAATTTTTTCAAAAAGGAATCCTGCCAGGAGCTGTTCTGCAGTGGAACTTCCTGCTGCCATTGCCAGGAAGGAGCGTGCCCCTTTTATCACCCCATATGTGCCGAGCATGCCTCCGGCATTACAGTCAGATAGGAGTTTTATCGAAGGCCGCGGTATGTTGTTGAAAATTCCGGGTTCTGACGAATCCGGCGATATGGATAGCTTCCGGCATAGTGTGTCGATTCGGTTCAGGATTGCATTGTCAAGATGCAGGCCGTTGAATGTGCGGCTTGATTTGCGGGTGCTTATGGCTTGTAGGATGTTCATGGCAGCAGTATGTGGTTTTAAAAGGAAGCGGTTGTGCGGGATTTTGATGTCGCGCACAACCGCCTTATTTATGTTCTCCGATCGATTAGGGGAGCGGGTTATTGTTTTGCATCAAGACCTTCGATGAAGGTTTTGAGTTCTTCCGACGGTTCCACGTCGTAGAATTTCTGGAAGTATAGTTTGGCGTTTTCAACGTCGTTGTTGGTCAGGTAGTAGTTGCCAAGGCGACCGTAGATTGCGCGGTAGATGTTTTTACGTTTTTCAAGGTTTGCCGGGTCGGAGTCGAGCACTGCGAGTGTGGCCTGGTCGGCGGCAATCACATCGGGTGTTACATTGCCACGGCTTGCCACACGCAGGATGTCGCTCTTGGTGTTAAGCACCAGGGGGTTGTCGGGCACACGGGTTATAACCTTCTCGATCGTGGCAAGAGCCTTGTTTGCTGCGTTGAGCGATGCCACGCTGTCGGTTTCCATGTAGGAAATGGCGAGGTTCTGGTAGCGGCGGGCAAGGGCAAGGATATCGTTGGGGTTGGCATTGTCACCTTCGCCATCGATGTATTTGGCCATTATATCGGCAGCTTTGTCATACATTTTCGCGTTGCTGTAGGCACCGCTGAGGTCTTTGAGAAGTGTGGTCTTTTCCGGGGATATGGCCACTGCTTTCTCATACATGTCGACTGCGAGGGTATCCTGGCCGAGATCCTGGAGGAGTTCGCCATACTGAATATAGTCCTGCGAGTTGATTTCGGCTTTTGGATTGTTGAACAGCTTGTCGGCAGCGGTTTTGGCAGCTTCGCTTTCACCCATGGCCTTCTTTGTGTAGAACTGCAGGCGCTGCATGTAGAAGTTTGATGGGTCCTCGTTGAGGAGTTCCGATGCCAGCGCATATGATTCGGGATAGCGCTTTGCGAAGAAAAGCAACCCTACAAGGCGCTGTTTGTCCTTTTTGAAGTGGTTGGGGTTTTGGATATATTTCTCATATTGCTCGGCTGCGCGTGTCAGCTGGTTGTCCTCGTAATATTTTTCAGCGAGTTCGCGCTGTGCGAGGGCCGAGTTGGGCTGTGCGGCAAGCAGGGCTTTGAGTTTGTCGATTGCATATTGCGGGTTTACCGGGAAGTATGTGCGGGCATACTTCACATAGGCTTCGGGGTGTTCGAGGTCGGTGTCGAACTGGGCTGCCATCTCATACATACCGGCAGCCTCACCTACATCGGTTTTGGCCAGGCGGTCGCCTTCGAGAATGAATGGCGAGGGTGCGTTCTTTTCAGCCTTTTTGGCGTCGGCAAGGGCTTTTTCGATTTCCTTGTCATATTTTACCGGGTCAGACACGAAATAGGCGCGTGCGATTTCGGTAAGGATGTCGGCGTTCTTTTTGGCTTTGCCTTTGGCATCTTTGAAATAACGTGATGCGTCCGATGCATTTCCGTCGGCTAAGGCAAGTGCACCAAGCCCTACATAGTTATACCCGTTGTCGGGATTGGCAGCCATACCTTTGTCGAAATTGGATTTGGCAGCGGCTTTGTCGCCGTTTTTCAATGCAATCTGGCCGAGATAATAATAGGCGGTGGATTGGTCGGTTCCGGCCTGGTTAAGTGTATTGGTAAGGATAATTGCGGCTTCTTCGGGCTGGTCGGCGCGATAATATTCCACACCATCCTTGAAACCTTGGGCTGAAAGACCTAAGGCACTTCCTAAAAATAAGGAAAACAGAAGTTTGGATTTCATGTTTTGTACGTGTTATTTTAAAAGCATTATTACTATATTTCTTTGTCAGTCAACCGATACCATGCGGTGGTGTACGGTGGCGGGAAGCACTCCTGTCGACATCATCAGCTTTTGTCCGCGGAACGAGGTGACGAATGCGAAGAATCCGTTGGCCAATGATCCTGATGCACCGGTGTTAATCATGTAGATTGAGCGGTAGAGCGGATAGTTGCCGTCGAAAATATATGCCTGGTATGGTTTATAGGCTATTGTGGAGTTGTTGCGGTTGATGCCTAACACCTTCACTTCGTCGGTGAAGGTTGTGGCGGTGGTGTCGTCGGCTTCGAGAGTTTTCACGCGTTCTTCAGCCGTGAGGTCGGCTGATTTCAGGTCGGCTGAAATCCAGCTTACACCAACAAGCCCTATGGCGTTTTTGCGCTCTTTCACGGTTTCGAAAACCGCTTTCATCGCTCCGGCAGAGTAGACATTATCGGCAAACGGTTTGCCTTTGAGCACGCTGTCGGCCATGTATTTTACCACCGATGACCCGCTATGGTCAAATACCACCTGGATTTTTCCGAGCTTGGAAGGGTAGATGTCGTTCCATTCTGTTATTTTCCCGGTCAGGATTTCATCAAGATCCTTCACCGAAAGGTTTTCCACCGGGTTGTCAGGATTCACGATTACGGCTACAGCGTCGACTGCTATCTTCTTTGTTTTTGCGAAATGTTTTTTGTCCTTAAGGAAGTCGATTTGCTCGCGTGTCAGTTCATGAGAAACCACGGCAAGGCGTGCTCTTCCGAAAAGCAGGGAGTCAACGCAAGCTTTTTCGTCGGTATAGTAGGGGAGAATCGAGGCATTGGGATATACATATTCGAACACCTCTATTTCCTGTTGCATTACATTCTCGAAAGAAGCATCGCATGCCATCACGACAGTGCCTGAGGTGGAGGAGTTCCCTTTTGGCGCTTCCCGTTTGCCGGTACCCCTGCAACCTGACATAATGGCCAACAAAGCCGCGACGGCTAATAACAGTGATTTTCTCATCTTTAGTCTCTACATTCAATTAAGTTTCCAATGGCTTATCCGGATATAAGGGATTTTCCGATAAGTTCAGTGGCATCATGCCTGACGGCACAATGCCTTGGAACTATTTTTTTCGATTAGCAAAGATAGTCATTTGTTAAATTAACAGATGCCAAATTCAGGCGCTATTTTACAATCGAAATTTTAAAAATTGTCAAAGCGAGGTGTCAAGTCCCCAAAATTGCCGTATCCCTCGCCAGATGCCGTAAAGAATGAACATTATACCTCCGATCCATCGTAGCCATTGAAGCACCGGTGAAGTCCATTGGAAGTAATTTATGAGCAATAGCACGCCCATTCCTACATAAACAATTATCATTATGATTCCGAAAATCACACGCATCGTTGATGGAACCATTGGCTTGCGGCCATCATCGTCTCTTGCCATATCGTTAAATTTTTATTGGTTACTGCGGTGGCGGCATTAAGGCAAATCGAATGAATTATTATCTATGTGCATTTGGCCGCCAGGCTCTCTGGATATATTAATTGAAACATCTGTGCCATTTAAGCCTGAGTCCGTCAGCCGAACCGTGTGAATGGCTATCGTGATGTTTTAATTTTTAACATCACGAAGGGGGGTAAAGTTCGCCGTTTGCGGATTGTGGCGATTTACCCCCCCGACGGATTGGCGGACTATCCGCTCAATGACATGGTAAAGTTAGCAAAATTTTCTGAAACAGCATGGCATCACATCCATGGCTGCCAGGCCGGGCGTTAATTATGCAGGCAGTCAAATGCTGGCCCGGTGGTTCTGGCACTGTATTCACAGGGGCTGGTTGCTGTTATTTCGCATGGCTGATGCCTTCGTATATACTTTTGCAACTGCCAGGCTACTTGGCCGAATTGATGCATTTGACAGAGTCGTTACATGAGGTTCTTGCTTTATCGCATACTTTCCTGCATGGGCGGTCTGACTTCTTTGCGTCAAGTTTTTTTGCGGCCTGTTCGGCGGCGTTCTCTATTTTCTGCCCGGCACGTTGCCCGGCGTTTTCAGCCTGCCGTGTCTCTGATTTTATCGCCTTATTGGCACGGCATGCTTCTTTCTTGACTTTTGTCTTGACGTCGTTGCCGAATTCTTTGGCTTTTTCACCCAGGTTCTTTGCAGTGTCGCTTACTTTGTCGGCGGCCTGGCTCGTAGTTTCTTTTACTTTTGTGACAACGTTGTTGTCCTGAGCGAATACTGATGTTGATACAAGGGTCATAATGGCTATAGCCACGCTAAATATTTTCTTACGCATAATCTATTATTTTACAGAAGTCACAGTGACTTCATTTGGTTGAAAAATTGAAATCGTTTCTAGTTAAGACAAAATGCGTAATATAAAGTTTGTTGATGCAGGTATATGGCTAACTAACTTTAACCAGTGTGGTTAAATTAACAGAAAACGGCGGGTACCGGCCAAACATTTGGATAGTCCTGGCGGTTAACGGGCGAGATTCAGGTTCAGTGAAAGTCCGTAGGAAGAATTGCTGGTAGGATAGGCCGATGTGCTCACCAGCGGGGTGTTCACCTGGTGGTCGAAATATGCTGCCAATGTAAGGCGGCGGCTTAATATATAGCTTGCATTGAAGTTTATGGTAAATGTGCGTGTGCCCGATGTAGGCTGTGTGTAGTTGCTTTCGATTCGCCTTATGAGGGCTTGGGTGTTTTGCAGCGACAGGTCGGCATTTATGGTCAGGTCGTTGCTTACGCCGCGTTGCGACCCGCGCATTTTCAGGATGGTGTTGAAGCCTACGATTTTGTATCCTACCCCCACTGTCAGCCCTTGCGTGGTTGCCTCAACCAGCTGTCCGGCCGAAGAGTTGAGGGTCAGGGTGCGTTGGTCGCGCCATTCGGCATTCACTTGCAGCTCGTTTTTAAGCGTGGCATTGAATCCTAACAGTGGCGCGAAGCGTTCGGTTATCGATACTGATGAGATGTTATAGGGGGAGGAGGGGATTGGTGCGCCTGTGAGCTCGTCGAGGGTGAAGCCGAGGTTGTTGTTGCCGTCGGCGCTCAGCCAGTTGAGGTATGATGAATAGCTGCCCACCGAATAGGTGCATTGGTAGGCATGGTTGAGCGTGAACGATTTGAAGATGTTGCGCATGTTGCCGAGGTTTATCAGGCCGTCGTAGGTTACACGCCAGTTTGGGAGGACATGTGCAAACGATGGGAAGGGGTCGAGATATTGCTTTTGCGGGTCAGTGCCGGTATAGGCAGCGAGGAATGCCGGAATCAGTACATCCGACGAAGTTTCCTGGACACCGCCTACCTCGGGGTTGAACGGTTGCCCTGCATGAGGGTTATCCTTCATGAATCCGCCACCGGGGTAGTTGGTGCCGCTATAGCGCCCCTCTACACGTTGTGCTATTACAGGGATATTGTCGACGAAGTTTTGGAATGAGTTGCTGTAGTAGCCGTTGTCGGCTTTCGACGATGACAGGGCTGTTTTCAGCGCTACGTGGGTCTTGGTATATGAACCCGAAAGGCTTACCGGCATGTCGGCATACATGAACTGCACCTGGCTGGTACGGTTGTCGGTGCGGTTCGATGTGAGTTGTATTTTCAGGCCCTTTACCGGTTCGAGCTGAAGCTCTATGTTCAGTTCGTTGCCCATCGACCACATTGCCGGCGATGTCTGGCCGTCGTCGCATATAAGCCATCCGCGGTCTTTTGCCTTATAGATGAAATTCTCATCAGTGAAACCGAAGGCGAAGTCCAGGCCGGGCGACATGGGCCCGTAGGCGTTGCTTTGCCCGAACATGTTTCCGATGTCGTTTCGGAACAGGGGTATCGAGAGGGTCTTTGTCCGTTTCCAACGTATCGAAGCCGATCGTGGGCTCATGGCCAGACGCAGCGAGTATTCGCCTATTTCACGCCATAGCGATTTTTGTTCTTTCAGTATTTCCTCGATGGTGAATTTTATATTCTGGTCGGATGGTGTGAGGATTTCAACGGAGTTGGCGTCGATTACCCGGTGTTTGAACACAAACGGCTTCCCGTCGGGGAGGGCGGCTGTGATTTTCACTTTCTTGTTGCGCAGGTTATGCTTTATGACGAAGGTGGTGTCGGGCTTCAGCTTATAGGTGCGTTCGAATTTTTTCGGCTTCTTTTCCTGCGTTATTTTGCGGGTGTTGGCAAAGCGTTTGTTCACATCCTTTACAAACGGGATTTTGTTGTAAAGGCTTTCAAAGTTTATGCGTCCGTCAAGACTTAGCGATGACTGGTTGGCGATTGTGTTGCCGAGTGACACGCCGTCGATTTCCGCGCCGCGGTCCCACCGGTAGGTGGAATTGTAGGATGCCGAACCCGAAATGAAGTCGAGCACGGGTATGCGGTTGAACGGTGCGCGGTAGCTGGCCACAAACGACTGGTTGTAGGCCCACGGGGTTCCGAGCGACAGAATCGACTGCCACACGGTGTCCTTCCATTCTTTGTATTTGTCGGGGAACAATTTCCGGTTGACCGCGCCCACGGTTTCCTCAATCCTTGCCGAAGTGTTGGAGGTGAACGACAGGTTGATTGACTTTGTGAGGTTCCATGTCATTTGCAATTGCCGGTCCCACAGGAAGTTCTTGCTGACAGATACCGGCAGTTGGAACATTATGTCGGTTTCCGAGCGGGTTTGCTGCTCGTAATAGTAGCGCGACATGTTGGTAAGGAATGAGATGCTGTTGGGGAGATAGTTGATTTCCCATTCCTTGAAGAATTTCAGGTTTTTGTTTTTCGAGGTCATCCACCCGAACGGGCGCAGTCCCTTTATCATCGGGGAATAGCTGTAGGCAAACGAGCCTCGGTAGTCGTTGGTGTACTCGTATTCGGTGGTCGGGTTGGTTTTCGACTGCTTGTTGAACGAGAAATTGAATGTGAAGTTAGAGGGGTCCCACGGCATCGGTTTCGCACTGGTTATGTCGAACTTAAGCCCTGATATGGAAAAGCTTTCAACCGTGTTGCGTTCGATGGCATATGCCGATATGGAGTCGCGTTCATGCTTGTCGGCGGCATCGTCGAGGGCGTCTTTTAGCAGGACGTCCTGGTCGAGGGGGTTATACTTCGGGGTTATTTTTTCTTTCGACAATGAGTAATAAACCGGTGCACGCAGTTTCACTTTTTCGGGCAGGAAGCGTCCGAGGTCGGCCTGAAGGGCGAAATTATATTGCTCATAATCGTCCATACGCCGTGAGTTCAGACCCTGGTCCACATTGCCGAAACCTGCGGTTTCGATGTGCGTTCCGAAATTGAAGGTGGCTATATCCGAAAGCCCCAGGTTCACGTTTGCTTTGGCCGCCCAGCCGCCTTCCTCGTCGAAATCGGTTACCTTCAGCTCGTTTACCCATACGATACCGTCCTTGGTGCTGTTTGAGTTGTTGCGTACACCCACCAGGATTACACGGATATCGCTCAACGACGGATTGCCCATCACAGCCATGCGGTTGCGTTCGTTGTCGGGATCGCGGCCGGTGAAAAGCGTGGCGTAGCCTACATTGCTACCTTCCTGTGCTTTTGCCTTGTTGCGTTCTTTTTTGAGGTCGATAAGGTTTTGGAGCTTTATGTCCATGAAATTTTCCAACGGCCATACGCGTGCGCGGTCGCTTTCAGTCCAGTTGTTGTAGCGTCCGTGAGGGGTAAGTGTGAGAGGCACCTCATATTCATAGAAGTTGCTCTTCACGTCGGTTCCCATGCGTATGAACATGGAAAGCTCGCCGCTTCGCAGGTTGGTCACATCGTCGATAAGGCTTTCGGCATGAACCCACATCTGCAGGCGTTTATAGTTGCGGAGGTCTTGTTGCGTGTCGCGATATACGCCGCGCCCGTCGCCTGCCTGAAGGCCGGTTACCTTCATCGACAGCGACTGCTCGTTGAGCTGTGTTATCTGCGACTGTCCGGGATCCACAATACGTGTCACCCCTGGAGGCAGCACATAGTTCACGGGTTCGCGGTCGGCATTCTCTTCGATGTTGACAACTGACACGTCGAGTTCCCCTTCGGCGGGGATGTCACCCCTTGAGTTCAGGTTGAAATCATAGGTGCGCCATTCGCCGCGCACTAGTTCGAGTGTGGCGAAACGGAGATGGGTAACCTGCTTGAACCCGGTCATGAATATGCGGGCAAAACGTATGGTGGAGAAGTCGCTGATCGAACCTACGATTTTTTCGTAGGCGCTCAGAGGAATCTTGAACTGGTACCATTCGGCTTCCTGTTCGTTGCCGTCGCGGGTAAGCACAACCGAGGTCTGCTTGTCCGTAATGAAGTTTTTGCCTACAACGAGGTCTTCGGGACGGATTGAGACCCGGTATTGGAAATAACGTTCGTATTCGTTAAGCGTGTTGTCCTGGTTGATATCCTCCACGTCGGGCACGCTTCGCGAACTTTGATAGAGCGGGTCGGCAGCTTCATCGGGCGAGAGAGAGTTCCCTTCAACTCCGTTGTAGCGTTTGTAACGTTCGAGAATCGACAGGCGCATATCGTCGTAGTCATATCCTCGGAAGAAGTGGTAGTTGTCGCCGGCCGGGTCATTGAACGGCGAGAATATGTCGTTCTGCATCCTTTCGATGGTGGCGGCAGGCAGTTTGGCCCGGAGTTTGTCGAGGTATTCGCTATAGGACGAGAATGTGAATTCGTCGGCATTCGGAAGTCCGTCGAGACCTACATCCTGCACTGCACGCGAACCTGAATTGTTGTCGAACGAGTATGTGAGCGAAGCCTGGCTTGAAACACGTCCCCAGACGGTGTTTTCCAGGAAGCGGTCATCACCGTCATAGGGGATGCCGTTTTCATAGGATTTCAAGCCGTCTTTCAGTATGTCCTCCGATATTTCACCGAAATTGAAGTAGAGGTCACCTCCGTCGTAGTTGGGATTGTCGGGATCCATAAACGGGTTGAGCATCCAGAACTGCACATACTCTATGTTCGATTGCTCGAAGTTGGTGTTCTCCATTTTACGCATGATACCTCCCCATCGCTTTTCTGGGTTGAGGAGGTTGCCGTTGTCGTCGATGTCGGTGGCGTCAAGGTTATATGGGCCTCGTTCGGTAGGATAGAAGGAGAGATTGAGGGTCTGTATTGTGTTGGATTCCCCGTAGGTGAGTTCACGTCCGGGAAAGATTTCCTGCGATGTCACCTCGCGTACATAGGGATTCGACTGCTGCTTGAAATCGTTTTTGATGTAACCGGGGGCAAGCGATGAGTTGCGGTCGGTGAACATACGGTCGATGTAATACCAGTTGAGCAAAGCGCGGTTTTTCCCGTAGTCGACATTATTGGATAGGGCGGCTTCGGGGAAAAGCGGGTTCTTGCCGTTGTCGTAGGGCGTAGAGGCAAGGAACCATGAGTAGGGTGAACGGAGGTCGATGCCGGTTTGCGACGATTCGAAATCGTCGACATATGAGCTTCCCTGCGACGAGCCTGATTTTTGTTTGTGCGGAACGAGTTGCGCGTATTCGGCTGTGAGGTTCAGCGTGGACGGTGCCGTGGCATTGACTGTAGGAATTTTGTTCAACAGGTTTGTGAGCCACATGAACTTGGTGTTGTATGCCACGTTGAAGCCGAAAATGGAATTATTTATAACTTCGTCGCCTATGTTGACCTTTTCGGTAATGGCTTTTTCCGAAAAGTGCATGATTGTAGCCCCGATATTGAGGTTTTTATTGATGGCATATTGCAGGTCAAGCCCTAGGAGTGTTTTACGCTGCATAGAGAAAAGCGACTGGTTTTCAAGCGTAACGCTTATGCTCTGCCCTGAGTCGATGATGCTTTGGTTGGTGATGGTTACTATACCCATGGAATAATCGACGGTATAGTCGGAGTTTTCAACGAGTTGCACCCCCCCGGCCATCACCACTACCGACCCGCGTGGCACATTCATTGCATTAAGGCGTATCTGGGAGCCTGACGATGCCTGGTAGGAACCGGCAAGGATGAATTTGTTTTTGTCGGAGAACTGACGGGCCACGACCAGGGTGGAGTCATAGAGTTCCTTATATACATATTTTTCGGCTATTGCCGGGTTGCCTATCTTTTTTTCCAGCCATGCGCCGAAAGGTTCCGCCACAGGGAAAATCACCTTGCCGGTTGAGGGGATGATGGTGTAGCCTTCGATAAAATCGAAGAATCCGTCGGGGTTCGACTGCTGGTTGGAGTCGATACGGTCGAGGTTCATCACCTGCAACAATGATATGTTGTTCAACCCGGGTACCGGTAGATAGTTGATTTGTGTACCCGTGGTGTCGCTGAGGTATTTGATGTTAAGTTTGAAGTTTTGCTTCTGCACCTGGTAGGCCCCGAGTGAGTAGACGTTTTTCATCATCAGCCTCCACATCGGCATCTTGGGGTCGGTCGTGGTGCTTTTAAGCATCTTCACATAGATTGATTGTGAAGTCGTGGTGATGTCGCTTGAAAACTCGCCGACCTGGTAGACCTGTCCGTTGTAGGTGTATTGGAAAGCCACACCGAGCACTTCGTCGGCGTTAAGCTGGCTTTTGATGGAGATGTAGCCTAATGTGGCGTTGAGAGTGTATTCGGAGGCGTTGAGCAGGCGTGCGCTTTCTATTTTCTCATAATCGCGTCCGCCCTCTATGCCGTAGGCTCCTAAAGGCGCGAGTGCATGTGTCACCGCGTTGATGTTACGGGCATCGGGATATTCGGTCTTTATGGTCTGCAACAGGTTGTTGGAGCTGTTTGACGGCACGGGGGCTGACATGTCGGGAACCCAATAGTTGTTGGCGAGCCTGGTTGACTCGCCCAGGTCGGTGAATGCCACGACGTTGCGTGCCTGGTCATAGCGTCCGCTCTTGTTGGTTACCCACACTTCCACGCGTGTGATGTTGATGCCTGACGATACTAAGGGCAGGCGTGCCGCGAATTTGTCGTAATTTTCGTAGAAATATTGCGACAGGAAGAAGTGGCGGTTCTGGTCGTATTGGTCGGCATTGACAGAGAAGTCGGTTGTCTGCGAGCCGCCTTTTGTGTTTACGGTTTTCGATTCGGAATTCTGCTGCGACACAAGGGCTGTTGCAGTGAGTTTGCCGAATTGGAGCTTTGTCTTGACACCGAAAAGCGCCGTTGACCCGCGTATGAGCGAAGACCCTGTGGTCATGGAGACATTACCGGCCTCGATGCTCTTCACAATGTCATCCTCTTTCCCCTCATAAGCAAGTTTTATGTTTTTCGAGTCGAAGTCGAAGGTGGCGTCGGTGTTGTAGGTCATGTTGAAATTCAGGCGGTCGCCTACGGATGCGGCGATTGTGGCCTGGATTTTCTGTTCGAAGTCGAAGTATGTTTTTCTTCGTGAATTCAGCGCCAGCGATGGGTTGTCGGTCTTGTTCGATTTAATCCCCATGCGCAATTGCACGGAACCTTGCGTTTTGAGTGACACTCCGCCAGGGCCGAAAATTTTTTCGAGCGGGCCGTAGGCGAAGTTCATATCGAAGATGTTGAACGGTTCTTTCTGTTTGTTTTCGGAAAGTTCCTGGTTCTTCTGCTGGTAATACTCCTGCAATGACCGGCGTAGCTGCCAGTTGTCATATTGTTTTTCCGAGAGCAGGAACGGGGTGGCAATGTCGGTGTCGCCTAGTTTTGTGCGGATTACGTAATAGCCTGTTTCAGGGTCGAATTCGGCAACGGTTTTTATGTTCGAGGGGGTCGCCAGGTCGGCCGCGAATTGGTCTTCCATGAGGTTCTCGTAATTCGCAGGCACTGTTTGCTGCACCGGGAACGGCATCATTACCGAATCGGCAGGATTGGCCGGTGGCACCACCGGATAGAACGGGGGTGGGGTAAGTTTCGGGGAGGAGAGTGACGAACTGCTTTGTGAGCTGATTTGCGCATAGGTCAAAACCGACGACGCTACCAAGAGCAAAACTGCCCCTGACAGCGTTACTATGCGGGAAATGACCGGTTTATGGCGTAGGCTATCTTTGCGCATTACAATTGACCGGATGCGCCTTCCTCCGGAATCATCCCGGGGGGCGCTCCAACATTAAAGCATTGTCAGCGCTTTCTTGATTGCCTGCTCCACCCTTAATGCGGGTTCTTCCTTGAACAGGCGCGTCAGAACCTTTTGGCTCTGAGGCTTCGGGAAGCCGAGCATGAGCAATGCCGCAAGTGCTTCGTCGAAAGCGTCTGACGATAAAGTTTGCTCTATAAATAACGTGTCGCCTGATGGTTTTATTTTATCTTTGAGGTCAACAATTATGCGTTGTGCCGTTTTGACGCCCACTCCTTTCACACCTTTCAGACGTTTGTCGTCGCCTGAGGTTATCACCTGTTCCAGTTCGGGAGGGGTGATTGACGAAAGTATCATCCTGGCTGTGTTTGCACCGACCCCGCTCACGCCGATAAGCAGCCGGAAGAGTTCACGCTCGTTTTTGGTGGCAAATCCGAAAATGATATGTGCGTCCTCGCGGATTACTTCGTGAGCAAGAAGTTTTATTTCGCTTTTGTTTTCGAGCTCGGAGTAGGTTGTCAGTGAGATGTTCAGTTCGTATCCTATTCCGTGATTGTCGATTACGGCATAGGTAGGTGTGAGTTCTGCTATTTTGCCTGATATATATTCAATCATGAGTCTGAGTGCGATAGGGGGCTATGGTATTGCCTGGATAGTGTTATTTTTACTCCACAACTTGCCGCTGTCACGGTGGTGGGGATGTGAGCTTTGTTTTCAATCTTCCGAATAGTGACGCAGCACCCTGCGGTAGGAGTTGAATATCTTTGATTTCGATACGAATCCTACATATTGTTCACCATCGACTACCGGCAGGTTCCAGGCACCAGTGTCATCAAAAGTCTTCATCACGTGGTCCATCGAATCGCCTATTTGGAGTTTGGCGGGTGGCATGGCCATGAAACGGCTCACGTGCATGCGCCTGTACAGGTCGGGACGGAACATGATGTTTCGTATGTCGTCCAACAGCACGACCCCGATGAGGCGTTCTTCGTCGTCTACAACCGGGAAAAGGTTGCGGTTGGAACGTGAGATGGTGTCGACCATCTGTTTGAGGTTCATGTCGGGCTTCACAGTGAGGAAATCGGTTTCTACCACGGAATTCATTTTCAACAGTGTCAGCACCGCTTTATCTTTGTGGTGGGTCAGCAGTTCGCCACGACGGGCAAGACGCATGGTGTAAATGGAGTAAGGCTCGAAAATCTTGATTGTCCCATATGAAATCGCCGATACGATGAGCAACGGCAGGAACAGTTCGTAGCCCCCGGTCATTTCAGCCGTAAGGAAGATACCCATAAGGGGCGCATGCATCACTCCCGACATCACCCCGGCCATTCCCATAAGTGCGAAATTCTTTACCGAAAGATCCATGCCGAAGCCGAGATTGTTGATGAGGTAGGCAAAGAAGAACCCTGTCATGCACCCTACGTAAAGCGAGGGGGCGAATGTGCCTCCCACTCCGCCTGCGCCGTTTGTTGCCGAAGTGGCGAACGCTTTCATAAGGATTATGAACCCGATATAGAGGATTATGAATGCCACATCGTCGCGGTCGCCATAAAAAATCGAGCCGTCGACGATTGATGAGGGGTCGCCGTTAAGGAGGGAATTGATAGCTCCGTATCCCTCTCCGTAAAGCGGGGGGAAGAGGAACACCAGTGATGCCAGTATGGCACCGCCTACAACGGATTTCTTCCATTGCACACCGAGATGTTTCTTAAAGAAGGTTTCCATCATGAACATTATCCGTGTGAAATAGAGCGATACGAAACCGCAGATAACCCCAAGCCCTATGAAGAACGGGATGCGCTCGGTTATGAACGGCTCGCTTTGAACGAAAAAGAACTCGAATTCATAACCGGTGAATATGTAGGCAATCGATGCAGCCGAAATCGATGCTATGAGCAACGGCATTACGGTGACCGTGGTGAGGTCGAGCATAAGCACCTCGAGCGTGAAAAGCATCCCGGCTATAGGAGCCTTGAAAATGCCGGCTATACCTGCCGCGGCACCGCATCCCACAAGTATCATAAGCACGCGTGGCGACAGGCGGAATGCCTGCCCCAGGTTGGAGCCTATGGCGGCCCCGGTGTAGACGATAGGGCCTTCCGCCCCTACCGAGCCTCCGAACCCGATTGTGATGGATGAGGCCACGATGGAGGTGTACATGTTGTGTGGCTTTAACCGGCTCTTGTTCTGTGAAATTGAATAGAGCACGCGTGTCACGCCGTGCGAAATGTTGTCGCGTACCACGTAACGGACATACCAGCATGCAAGCAGGATGCCGATAACCGGGTAGAGGATGTATAGGTAGTTTCCTTCCGATACATTAAGGTCGGCGGTCAGGGTGCCGGAAATCAGGTGAATCATCCATTTCAGCACCATGGCGGCCAGTCCTGCGAGAACGCCCACGACCAATGACAGCAGTATGACGAAGCTTTTCTCTTTGATGTGTCGTTCGCGCCAGCGGAGTAACCTCAGCCAGAAGGTATGTACCCTATGATAGATTACGGGCGGTAAAAACGGTTCGCGCATTATTTAAACCGGGATAATGTGATTGATTAGTTTGTTCAGTGAAGCCGAGATGGCATCATCATTTCCTTATGATTTTCACCTCGCCTGAATTCGAGAGTTTTATTATGCTCGACGGGGTGTGTGGGGTGTTGTCGTCGCGGCGGTAGTTTACAACATAGTCCACGCCGCTGACAATCTCATCGGGAATCTCGTTGAAGAACCGTGGTGTGCTGCCGCCGCTGATGTTGGCCGATGTGGAGACCAACGGCCTGCGCAACCTGCGGCACAGCATTGCTGAAAACGGTTCGGATGTGACCCTTATGCCTACGCTTCCGTCAGGGGCAAGAAGGTTTGGTGCAAGGCCGATTCCCCGGTCATAGATTATGGTGGTTGGTTTTACTGCGACTTCCATAAGCTGTAATGCCACGTCGGGCATCTCGTCGACATAGCGTTCTGCCATTGCCGGTGAGTCGGCCATCACAATCATTGCCTTGCTGTCGGCTCTCTGTTTTAACCCGTAGATGCGTTTTACCGCCTCGGGGTTGGTGGCATCACACCCGATGCCCCACACCGTATCGGTAGGGTATAATATTATGCCCCCTTTGCGAAGGGTATCGAGTGCCTGTGACAGGTCTTGACGGAAGTCGGCCGCCGGTGCCTGCCGTTGGCCGTTGTCGCGTTGTGATGCGTCTTGGTTGGTATCGTTCACGGGTATTGCTTGTTAAGCCTGGTTGGATTGCAGATGGCGGTAAGTCGCCCCTTTCTATCGCAAAGTTACTCATAAGTCGTGACACGTGCAACCCGGGTTGCGGCCTCCCTGATATGCACTTGAAAAAAATATTGCAGGTATTATCATTTTTTGTAACTTTGCGCCTTTCATTTAGGAATGGTTCATGGAGGGGTCTGCCAGGCTTCGAAAAGGCAATAAGCACACGTTTCGCCCCTCTAAGGGCAAAATGGATTTTAAACAGTAGGGATTACAACAAAGCAGAGACCAATAATAATTATTTTATGTGTGGAATAGTAGGTTATATAGGCCATCGTCCCGCTTACGGGATTTTGGTTAAGGGTTTGCACCGGCTGGAATACAGAGGGTATGACAGTGCCGGGGTGGCGTTGCTTCAGTCCGCTGGCGGACTTAATGTTTATAAAACCCGTGGCAAGGTAGATGATCTAGAACGATTCTGTGAATCGAAAGATGTGTCGGGCAATATAGGGATAGCGCATACCCGGTGGGCAACCCACGGGGAGCCTAACGATGTTAATGCCCACCCTCATTACAGCAGAAGTGGTAAAATCGCCCTTGTACATAACGGCACTATAGAAAATTACAATGTGCTGAAGGAAGCTCTTGAAATGCATGGGTGCACTTTCCGGAGTGAGACTGATACCGAGGTGCTGGTGCAGCTTATCGAGTATGTAAAGGAAACAAACGGATGCACGCTTGCCGATGCCGTCCGCGAGGCACTTAAGGAAGTGGTAGGTGCATATGCCATAGCGGTTATCGACACGGAAACGCCCGACACCGTGATAGGGGCCCGCAAGAGTTCCCCGCTCGTAATCGGGATAGGAGAGGGTGAGACATTCCTTGCCTCGGATGCGACACCTATCATAGAATTTACGGATAAGGTGGTTTATCTGAATGATGACGAAATCGCGATAATCCGTCAGGGAGAACCTTTGCAGATTATCACCACCGACAACAAGCCTGGTGAAATCGACATCAAGACCCTGCGCATGTCGGTATCACAGCTTGAGAAAGGGGGCTATCCCCACTTTATGTTAAAGGAGATTTTCGAGCAGCCACGCACGATTCACGACTGTATCCGTGGACGCATAGGAAGCAGCGGTTCGGAAGTCACCCTTTCAGGTGTGCTCGAGCATAAGGACAAATTCCTTAATGCACGCCGCATAATCATCGTTGCATGCGGCACATCATGGCATGCCGGCCTTATCGGCAAACGACTTATCCAGGAAATAGCCCGCATACCTGTGGAAGTGGAGTATGCCAGCGAGTTCCGTTACAGCAACCCGGTAATTTCGACTGACGATATAGTGATTGCCATTTCCCAGTCAGGGGAAACGGCCGACACCCTCGCCGCAATACGCATGGCCAGGGAATGCGGCGCGTTTGTCTATGGTGTGTGCAATGTGGTCGGCTCATCGATAGCGCGTGCCACCGATTCCGGGACTTATATACATGTAGGACCTGAAATCGGAGTGGCATCAACCAAGGCGTTTACCGGGCAGGTAACTGTGCTTACTATGCTGGCCATGGCGATAGGGACGTTGAAAGGGACTGTCGATGCTGCTACAAAAGCCGTTGTGACCGATGCATTGCGCAATCTCCCTGCGCTTATCGGGCAGGCTCTGAAGCTCAACAGCTCTATCGAAAAGCTTTCGGGCATATACACCTATGTTCACAATTTCCTTTACCTCGGTCGCGGTTACAATTATCCGAGTGCGCTTGAGGGAGCATTGAAACTCAAGGAAATAAGCTATATACATGCCGAGGGGTATCCGGCGGCAGAAATGAAACATGGCCCGATAGCCCTTATCGACCACGAACTGCCCACGGTTGTGATTGCGCCTGATGACGGGATGCATGAGAAAATCATTTCCAACATACGCCAGGTAAAAGCACGTGGCGGGTCGGTTATAGCCATTGTGACGAAGGGGGACGACACTATTGCCGAGATTGCCGACCATATCCTTGAGATTCCGTGTGTCCCCGAAATAATATCACCGGTTGTGGTATCCATCCCCCTGCAGTTGCTGGCATACCACATCGCGATAAAGAAAGGGTGCGATGTCGATATGCCACGCAACCTTGCGAAATCGGTTACGGTTGAATGAACCTTGACCGATTTAAAGGAAAAGTTCGTACCTTTGCAGTCGGTTTCTCAAAAATCGACGTTGCATGAAGACTGACCGTATATACTCACAGCTATTTGCCTCGTTCGTAAGAATCGGGGCATTTACTTTTGGCGGGGGATGGGCCATGATTTCGCTTATAGAGCGTGAAGTGGTTGAAACCAGGAGGTGGATTGCCCGTGAGGAATTTCTCGACCTGCTGGCTGTGGCACAGTCGCTTCCGGGAATCCTTGCCGTAAACATATCCGTGGCGGTCGGCGACCGTCTTCGAGGCTGGAAGGGGAGTGTGGCGGCTGCCATGGGCACTATAATGCCCTGTTTCCTTATCATCCTTGCCATAGCAATCTTCCTTACTCCTGAGTTGATTCAGAACAACCCCGTGGTATCGGCTATTTTCCGTGGTATCCGGCCTGCCGTTGTGGCATTGATTATCGCGCCTGTGGTAACAACGGCCAAGGCATCACATATAGGGTGGAAAACGGTATGGATTCCTGTTGTGGTAGCATTGCTGATATGGTCGCACATTCCTGTGATTTCCAATCCCATACTATACATAGTGCTTGGCGGGGTGTTCGGCTTCATTTGGCTTAGGCGCCAGGAACGGTTGCTGACAATGCGTCAAATCGACAAAAAAGAGAAGGAGGAAGGATTATGATATACTTGCGGTTGATATGGAGCTATCTTAAAATAGGATTGTTCGGTTTCGGTGGCGGATATGCCATGCTGTCGCTTATCGAAAGGGAAATTGTCGGCCCCGGCTGGATAACCGAAAAGACCTTTACCGATATTGTGGCGATTTCACAAATGACTCCCGGCCCCATCGGTATAAATTCCGCCACCTATATAGGATATGCCGCACCTTTGCAGGCCGGGTTTACAAATCCGTTATGGGGGGTGCTAGGGTCGGTGGTCTGCACGTTGGTTGTGGTCCTGCCATCGTTTCTCCTTGTGGCGTACACAAGCCATTTTATCGCACGCCATAAGGATAGCGTCGCTATCCGGGGAATATTCATGGGGTTGCGTCCTGTAGTTATCGGGTTGATTGCATCGGCGGCTTTGTTGCTGATGAATGCCGAAAACTTCGGATCGGAAACTTTTGAAATATGGATTTCTGTTATTATAGCCATAGGGGCACTTGCAACGGTGCTTTTCACAAAAATCCATCCCATCCTTGTGATTCTTGCATCGGGACTGGCCGGGTTCCTGATATATTATTGAAAAAAGTCAGTATGATTTAAACGACTTCGCTGTTATAGAATGAATTACCGCGCGACTATCGATTACCTGTATAATTGCACCCCCCAGTTTCAGCGCATCGGGGCGGCAGCTTATAAGCCGGGACTTGACACGGTGAGGCATCTTGCCGAAGCTTTCGGCAACCCTCAATATCGTTACAAGGTCATACATGTGGCCGGAACCAACGGGAAGGGTTCAACCTCCCACACGTTGGCGGCTGTGTTGCAGTCGGCCGGGCTTAAGGTAGGGCTATATACCTCCCCTCACCTTATTGATTTTCGTGAACGAATCAGGGTAAACGGGTCAATGATTCCCGAAGAGGATGTAATCCGTTTTGTGCAGCGCTACCGTGAGCTGCCGCAGGCTTCTGATTCCGAACCATCATTTTTCGAGCTAACCACGGTAATGGCCTTTGACTGGTTTGCCCGTGAAAAGGTGGATGTGGCGGTTATAGAGGTTGGACTTGGGGGCAGGCTTGATTCGACAAATATAGTTGAAGCCGACCTGTCGGTTATTACCAATATATCATTCGACCATACGGCCCAGCTTGGCCATACGCTTGAGGAAATCGCCCATGAAAAGGCCGGGATAATGCGCAAAGGGGTTCCTGTGGTGTGCGGGGAGCCGAATACTTATATCAGAGGTGTTCTTGCTGCCGAGGCTGCCGGACATATGACGTCGATACGGTTTGCCCTGGATGAGGAGAATGTATCTGGATTTGAAAACGGGGATAACTCGTTGCGCATCCTTGGCAGCCGTTTCGGTAATCTCGCTTATCAGCTTACTGGCGACTGCCAGCAACAGAACGCCCGAACCGTTCTATGTTCGATTGATGAATTATGCAAACTCGGATGGGATATTCCGTCCGTAGCCGTTAAGGAAGGTTTTGCCAATGTGTGCACACTGACAGGGCTTATGGGCCGTTGGATGTCACTATCGTCCGACCCGCTTGTGGTGTGTGATACAGGGCATAACATCGGAGGATGGGAAATGCTTTCAGGCCAGCTCAAGCGTTTGCCGAGGCCGCTGACGGTTGTCCTGGGGTTCGTCAACGATAAGGATATAGCCCCGATACTTCCGTTGCTGCCACGCGATGCTGAATATATATTTACGAATGCCTCTATCCCGAGGGCTCTTCCTGCCGGAACGCTTGCAGAAGAGGCCGGCAGATTAGGATTGAAAGGGGAATGCGTCCCCACCGTGGCCGAAGCATACGAAAAAGGTCTGGGCGCGATGAGGGGGCGCACCGAGGCGGGTTCGATGTTTGTAGGCGGTAGCACGTTCATTGTGGCAGACCTGCTTGCCTACCTGCATTCTGCCAAAAATTTTTCGTAACTTTGCAAGCCAAAGCAATTACATGATGAAAAATATACGCAATTTCTGCATAATAGCGCATATCGACCATGGCAAGAGTACCCTTGCCGACAGGTTACTTGAATTTACCAAAACTGTAGACGGTAAAGACCTCCAGGCGCAGGTGCTTGACGATATGGATCTCGAGCGCGAACGTGGCATCACAATCAAAAGTCATGCAATCCAGATGAATTACATGCTTGACGGCGAGCCATACACGCTTAACCTTATCGATACTCCTGGGCATGTTGACTTTTCATATGAGGTGTCACGTTCAATCGCGGCATGTGAGGGTGCCCTGCTGATTGTCGATGCCACACAGGGAATACAGGCACAGACCATATCGAACCTTTACATGGCTATCGATTCAGACTTGGAGATTATACCTGTAATCAACAAGGTGGATTTGGAAAGCGCGAATCCCGACGAGGTGGAGGATCAGATTGTAGACCTGCTTGGTTGCAGCCGTGACGAGATTATACGTGCCAGCGGCAAGACGGGTGAAGGTGTGCCTGAGATTCTTCGCGCCATCGTGGAGCGTGTGCCTGCACCTTCGGGCGATCCGCAGGCTCCGTTGCAGGCGTTGATTTTCGATTCGGTTTTCAATCCTTTCCGTGGCATTATCGCATATTTCAAAATCGTAAACGGGACCATACGTAAAGACGATTTTGTTAAATTCGTGTCGACAGGCAAAGAATACCATGCTGATGAAATCGGCGTGCTGAAACTCGACCTTAATCCCCGGCAGGAGCTTTCGGCCGGTAATGTGGGATACATAATTTCGGGTATCAAGACTTCGAAAGAGGTAAAGGTGGGTGACACCATAACCCATGTGCAACGTCCGGCTCCCGCAATCGAAGGCTTTGAGGAGGTGAAGCCCATGGTGTTCGCAGGCGTTTATCCCATCGAGGCCGAAGATTTCGAAAACCTCCGTTCATCGCTTGAGAAATTGCAGCTTAACGATGCGTCGCTGACATTCCAGCCTGAATCGTCGATGGCGTTGGGTTTCGGGTTCCGTTGCGGATTCCTGGGGTTGCTCCATATGGAAATAATCCAGGAACGGTTGAGCCGTGAATTCAACATGGAGGTGATTACCACCGTGCCTAACGTTTCCTATAAAGTGTATGACAAAAAAGGGAATGTAAGCGAGGTCCACAACCCTTCGGGGCTGCCTGACGTCACGCTTATCGACCATATCGAGGAGCCTTATATCCGTTCGTCGATAATCACCACTACCGATTTTATAGGACCTATCATGACGTTGTGCCTCGGAAAACGCGGCGAGCTGATAAAGCAGGAATTCATTCATGGAAACCGTGTCGAAATAACTTTCGACATCCCATTGGGTGAAATCGTGATTGACTTCTACGACAAACTGAAATCAATTTCAAAAGGTTATGCATCGTTTGACTATCATCTTCACGATTTCCGTGATTCAAAGCTAGTCAAACTGGATATGCTGCTGAACGGGGAGAGCGTCGATGCCCTTTCCACGCTTACACATGCCGACAATGCGGTTGTTTTCGGGCGTAAAATGTGTGAAAAGCTTAAGGAACTGATACCACGCCATCAGTTCGATATTGCCGTACAGGCAGCCATCGGTGCGAAAATCATAGCTCGTGAAACTATCAAGGCTGTGCGAAAGGATGTGACGGCCAAATGTTATGGCGGTGACGTGTCGCGTAAACGAAAGCTTCTTGAAAAGCAGAAAGCGGGCAAGAAACGTATGAAACAGATTGGTTCCGTACAAGTGCCGCAGAAGGCGTTCCTCGCGGTTCTGAAACTCGACTGACCTTTAGTATAGCCGATGTCCGAATGGCAGACATCGGCTATCACATGTTAAACCAAAATCAAGTTTGCGGCATTTTATAAATAAGGAAAGGGAAGTCGTCCCGACTTCTTTTATATACGCATGTTTTTTAGAATCTTATTCATGATGTGTTTGGGATGTTTTAAGTTCGGAACACCTGTAATAGGTGGAAATTATAGGTACAAAAAAGAGAGCTAAGGTAAATGGATAATAAGAATTTAAAGAAAAAATTCCCGAAGGAAAAGATTTTCATCACGGCCGACGAGCCGCAACCGTCGTTTGCACACAATGTGTATTATGCAGCCAGGCAGGCTTTGCGACGGCATGCTTCGGGTGGGAATGTGTTGATTGCGGCCACGGTACTGGCACTTGTGATTGCCAATATCCCTGCGGTCAACGGGTATTATTTTGATTTTTGGAATCAGCCGTTACGGTTGCAGGTAGGTGATTTCAACCTGTTCTCGCACAACGGACATCCAATGACTATGTTGTCGTTTATCAACGATGCGTTGATGGCGGTGTTTTTCTTTACCATCGGATTGGAAATAAAACGGGAAATCCTGGTGGGGGAATTGTCGTCATTCCGCCAGGCCCTGCTCCCGATAGTCGGTGCAATCGGCGGTATGGGTGTGCCGGTGCTGTTTTTCTACTTGATTGGTAAGGGCACACCGTTTGTAGGCGGGGCTGCCATCCCGATGGCAACGGATATTGCGTTTTCGCTGGGTGTGCTGGGCATGCTTGGAAGCCGTGTGCCGATTTCATTGAAGGTGTTTCTGACCACGCTTGCGGTAGTCGACGACATTGGCGGCATCATCGTTATTGCCACATGCTATTCAGGGCATATAGAATATATGCTTTTGGTTTATGCGCTTGCCCTTCTAGGGGTGCTGGTGTTGGGGCAGGCCATGCGTATCCAAAGCAAGGTGTTTTATCTTACGATAGGTGCCGTTATTTGGTTCCTTTTCCTGAATTCGGGTGTGCATCCGACCATAGCAGGGGTTGCTGTGGCATTCTGCATACCGGCCAAGCCCGTTCTGAATCCCGGCAAATATATTGTTGCAATCCGTGAGGCAATTTCCAATTTCCGCAAGGAGGATGATGAGAAGCTCACGCGCCGCACCATTCTTTCAAACGAACAGATGGACTGGCTCAAACGGGTAGAGTCAGCTTCGGATAAGGTGATTTCCCCGTTGCAGGATATGGAGGATACCCTCCATGGGTTTGTCAACAACCTGATTATACCGCTTTTCGCTTTTGCAAATGCGGGGATATTCCTTCTTGACATGAGCCCGGTAACGATAGTGGATGGGATATCGTTGGCAGTGATATTCGGGCTTGTGGCCGGTAAGTTCGTCGGGATTTTCCTTTTCTCATGGCTTACGGTTAAATTGAGGCTGGCACCGATGCCCGCTGATGCCAACTGGAAGATGATGGCATCGGTATCGATGTTGGGTGGTATAGGTTTCACGGTCTCGTTGTTTATCGCCAACCTGTCGTTCGGGGCGGCGGAGCAGGCCGATATCCTCAACCATGCCAAATTAGGAATCGTGGTAGGCTCCCTGTTGGCAGGGATTCTTGGATTTTTATTGTTGTCGGCCACATTGCCACGCAGGAAATCCGTTTCGAAACAGGTTGCCGACGCACGGTAAGAATTTTTAAGACCGGGCTTTTTGTGCTATTGGCGCGAAAAGGCTATATTTGTAAGCCGTTTTCTTCCAGGGTCGGCCCCGATTTTGGAAGAAAACGGCTTACAACTGTTCATCTGATGAAATTCACCTGCTTACGTCATATTTTTTTATTCTTGTTTGCCACTTTGTGGGCGGTAACGGCGCGTGGCCAGATTAATGCCGAGCAAGTGCTGAGGGTGGGGCAGAATGCCCTTTATTTCGAGGACTATATGCTCTCGATTCAGTATTTCAACCAGGCGATAATGGCCAAACCATATCTTGCGCAACCGTACTTCATGCGTGCCATCGCCAAACTTAACCTTGAGGATTATCTCGGGGCTGAGGAGGATGCCACGGCTGCAATCGAGCGTAACCCCTTTATCGCCGATGCCTATGAGGTCAGGGGGGTGGCGCGCCAGAACCGTGGCAAGTTGCAGGATGCGGTCGATGATTATAACAGTGCCATGAAGCTGCTTCCAAAAAGTCGCGGCTTGCTGTTTAACAAAGCCCTCGCACAGCAGGAAATGCATCAGCCTGACAGTGCAGCCGCCTCGTTCGACCTCCTGCTGCGCCAGTTCCCCAAATATGAGAACGGTTACATAGGGAGGGCACGCCTTAGCCTGGAGCAGGGTGATACGGTAAAGGCACGCGAGGATATTGACCATGCTCTCGAACTCAACAAGAATCTTGCCAACGGATACCTCCTCAGGGCCGATATTGCGATTCACGGACATAAGGACTATGAGGCCGCCCTCGGCGACATCAACGAGGCGATACGCCTTTTGCCCCGTGAAGCCGGGCTTTATATAAACAGGGCATTCCTGCGCCATAGCCTTGATGATTATTTCGGGGCGATGGCCGACTATGATTACGCCATCCAGCTTGACCCATTGAATGTTGCCGCTATTTTCAACCGTGGATTGCTGCGCATGGAGGTACGTGATAACGACAATGCCATAAAGGACTTTTCAAAGGCTCTGGAACTGGACGCCGACGATTACCGCTCGCTCTATAACCGAGCCTACCTGTATTCCGAAAAAAAGGATGTGCCTAAGGCAATGGCTGATGTGAACCGCCTGATAGAGGCTTTCCCGGAATTGCCCGAAGCTCTGTATATGAGGAGCAATCTGAACCGGATGGCGGGTAACATGCGCCAGGCCGAACGCGACTATAACCGGGCCCTTGACATGGCAAAAAATCTGAAGCCGATCGGTGCGGATATAATAGATTCCTCGACAACCCCGAAAGGTGATATGGCGTCGGGTTCGCAAAACCAGGGTAAAAAGGATGCGGCCACGTCTGCCGAAAGTTCGCTGTCGCCCGAAGCGGTGGCAAAGCGCTTCACTGCTCTCCGAACCGTGGAGCAGGAGATTGAGGTTGACGGCGATTATAATAACAAGAATATACGTGGCCGCGTGCAGGATCGTGGTCGCAGGGTCGAACTTGAGCCGATGTTCGCCCTGAGCTATTACACCGCGCCAACCGAACTGAAGCCTTCGGCCTATTACATCAAGGAAATCGACGATGTGAATGCAACACGCATGCTACGTTTCCTGGTGCAGCTTTCGAACGATGATATAACACTCGGTGAGGAGAATATCAACAAGCATTTCCGTTCCATCGAATATTATAACTCTTACATAGCCACCCATTCCCCGCGTGCTATCGATTATTTCGGCAGGGCGATGGATTTCATAGTGTTGCGCGACTATGCATCGGCGGTTAACGATCTTACAAAGGCTCTTGAACTGACCCCCGGATTTGCTTTGGGGCATTTTCAGCGCGCAATAGCCCGATATAAATCTTTGCAGGCAGGAAACCATGCCGACGGCCCTGCACGGACAGCTGAGATACGTGCCGTTATCGCCGATCTCGACCGGGCCATAGAGCTTTCCCCCCGGCTGGCTTTTGCATACTATAACAAGGGTAACGTGCTTGCCGAACTTGGCGATTTCACTTCGGCTTTGCTGGCCTTCGGGAAAGCTATAGAGCTTAAACCTGATTTCGGCGAGGCTTATTATAACCGGGGTTATGCTTATTTCCAGCTCGGCGACCGCGAGCGGGGGGTGGAGAACCTGTCGAAAGCCGGGGAGCTTGGTGTGGTCCCCTCGTATAACCTTTTGAAACGTATGCATTAACAAAACCTATATAAAACCCTAAACCTATCAGACCTAATGAACCTTTCAGATTCTGACCTAAAGACATTGGAAGCCAGGGGCATCACCCCGGAAGAGCTTCAGACCCAGGTTGACAGATTTGTCACCGGCTTCCCATACCTGAAAATACATGATTCCGCACGTCCCGGTGAAGGGATTACGGTGCTTACGGATGATGACGAAACCCGTGCCGTGGAACGATGGAACGGCTTTTTGGCCGACGGAGGACGTGTTTGCAAATTCGTTCCTGCATCCGGGGCCGCCTCACGTATGTTTAAATCGTTATTTGCCTTTGTCGATGGTGACAGCGCACACCCTGCCGAAGGTTCCGATGTTGCCCGACTGTTGAAGGATATCCATAAAGTTGCTTTCTTTAACGAGCTTGATGCTGCCGTTCTGCGTCTGCACAACAAGGATGTCGATACTCTTTTGTCGGAAGGACGTGACAAGGATGTGGTTGCTGCAATTATCTCATCCGACGGGTTGAACTATGGCAACCTCCCTAAAGGGCTGTTGACCTTCCACCATGCAGGAGACGGGACACGTACCCCGGTTGAAGAGCAGCTTATGGAAGGTGCGCAATCGGCTCGCCAGGCCGACGGCACTGTCAACATGCACCTCACTGTGTCGGGCTCTCACCGGGAGGCATTTGCCGGAAAACTTGCAGAGGTGAAACCTCGCATCGAAAAGGAGATGGGTGTTAAAATCAATGTCGGGATGTCGGAACAGAAAGCATCGACCGACACGGTTGCAGTCAATGAGGATAACACGCTTTTCCGCGACAACGGCAACCTGGTTTTCCGTCCCGGCGGCCACGGCGCGTTGATTCAGAATCTCAATGATATAGATGCCGAGGTAGTGTTTATCAAAAACATCGACAACGTTGTGCCTGACAGCCTGCGTGGCGCCACGTTGAAATACAAGATGGTGATTGCCGGCTACATGATGGAGCTGCATGATGCCGTGGCCCGTTACATCAAGCTGATTGACAGCCGGGAATACACCGATGCGCAGCTTCAGGAGATATGCGCTTTCCTGCGCGATAAATTCAGTTTCGACGCGCCTGAACTTTCCTCCTTACAAGGGGAAGACCTCTCGACTTATCTGCGCACCAAGCTTAACCGCCCCTTGCGTGTGTGCGGCATGGTTAAAAACGAAGGGGAACCTGGCGGAGGCCCTTATATAGCATATAATGCCGATGGCTCACGTTCGCTGCAGATTCTTGAAAGTACCCAGATCGATCTTTCGAAGGATGAAAACAAGCAGATGATGGCTAAAGCCACACATTTCAACCCGGTCGACCTGGTATGCTATGTGACCGATGTGTATGGCAAGCCGTTCGACCTCACCGCACATGTCGACCCCCTCACCGGTTTCATCTCGTCGAAATCACTCCATGGGCGTAACCTTAAAGCGTTGGAGCTGCCCGGACTTTGGAACGGTGCGATGAGCGACTGGCTGACAGCCTTCGTCGAGGTGCCTGTAGCCACGTTCAACCCGGTTAAAACCGTAAATGACCTTTTGCGTCCTCAGCACCAGGGATAATAAAGATAAATCGGTAGTAGTTACGGCATATCAGTCAGAAAGGGTTGATTGCTTATCTTCTTGATTTTTATGTATTTTTAAATGCCCGCATATTTGCAGATATGCGGGCATTATGTTAATTTTGCGTCATAGTGTTAAAATTGTGGCGGTTTGTTCAACATATCCGTAAACAACGTTCGGCCGCCTGTTGTTAACATTGTAAAATATTTATAAATCGGCTTGAGGTGCATGCCGTCGCATCCAACCGCCAGTTTGAATATAAGGAAACCAACAATGAAGAAATCAACCATTTGGTTGCTTACCGTGCTTATAGCCTTGACATTCCTCGGATTGCTCTACATTCAGATAATCTATATGCAGAGCATGATACGTATGCGCGACGACCAGTTTACCGAAGGTGTAAGGCGGTCGCTGTATGCGGTGTCATCGCTTTTGGAACAGGATGAGACAAAATATTTCCTAGAGGAAGATGTGGCCGAGGTGGAATCATCGTCGGTCTATACCCAATATGGCGGTACGCCTCATCTTGGCGGCATCAAATACTCGTTTACCACCCATAGCGGCGTGGCAGGTGAAGTGACGTTGAAATCGGATGCCGAAAAAATCTATAAGATTCAGAACGAGAGCAACGTCGCATCGAGCTATAATTCGATGCGTGAAGAATTGAAAGGGCAGTACCTCTATCAGAAAGGTGTAATCGACGATGTGATTATCAACATCATGAACAAAGCCGGTGACCGCCCGATTGAGGAACGGGCCGACTCCGTTGCAGTGCGCCGTTATCTGAAGAGGGAGCTGGAAAACAACGGGCTCGAACTCCCCTTTGAATTTGCCGTGGTCAACAGGAACGGTAAAGTGTTCTATGAATCGAAGGGATTTTCAAACGTCAATACCGCTACTTTGGAAAACAGTATTTTCGTGCAATCGCTCTTCCGTAATGACCCGGCGACTAAAAAGAACTATCTCAAGGTTTATTTCCCGTCGAAAACAAAATACATATTGAGTTCGGTGAAGTTTATGATTCCCTCGTTTATCTTCACGTTCGTGTTGCTGATAGTGTTCCTTTACACTATTATCATCGCGTTCCGCCAAAAGAAGATTACCGAGATGAAAAACGATTTCATCAACAATATGACCCATGAGTTCAAAACCCCGATTTCAACCATATCGCTTGCCGCGCAGATGCTCAACGATGCTTCTGTGAGGAAGTCGCCGACCATGCTTCAACACATTTCCACGGTGATTAATGACGAGACGAAGCGGCTGCGTTTCCAGGTAGAGAAGGTGTTGCAGATGTCGATGTTCGATAAGAAAACCGGTACGCTCCGCATGCAGGATGTCGATGCCAATGTGGTGATTTCAAATGTGGTCAACACATTCCGCCTTAAAGTGGAAAAATATGGCGGCAAAATCAACACCGCTTTTGATGCCGATGATGCGATTGTAAACGTTGACGAGATGCACTTTACCAACGTCATCTTCAATCTGCTCGACAACGCATTCAAATACCGCAAGGAGGACGCACCGCTTGAACTGACTGTAACCACGCGCGACATTGCGCAAGACCGTTTGGAAATAGTAGTGGGTGATAACGGGATCGGGATACGGAAGGAAGACCTAAAGAAGATTTTCGAAAAATTCTACAGGGTTTCCACGGGTAATCGTCATGATGTAAAAGGTTTCGGCCTCGGACTGGCGTATGTGCACAAAATGGTGACCCTGATGGGAGGGGAAATCAAAGTAGAGAGCGAGCCAGGCAAAGGAACCCGCTTCATAATAGTGTTGCCGCTACTGGAAACATCTACTGCCGACTGACAACCATAAAGGGCGTTTTCAACTAAATTATTGAAAAATTTAACGCTTCGGTGAACAATTTAGAAAAATTAATAATTATAGTAATATAATAAAATACCAAAGACTATGGACGACCGTATGCGAATCCTCCTGTGTGAGGATGATGAGAACCTAGGGATGCTCCTCCGCGAATACCTTCAGGCAAAGGGGTTCAATGCCGACCTCTATGCTGATGGAGAAGCCGGTTACAAAGCATTCCTTAAGGGGAAATATGATATTTGTGTGCTTGATGTGATGATGCCTAAAAAGGACGGCTTCGCGCTGGCACAGGAAATCCGTGCCGTTAACAGCGAAGTACCCATTATCTTCCTTACTGCTAAAACAATCAAGGAAGATATTTTGGAAGGCTTCAAGATCGGGGCCGACGATTACATCACAAAGCCGTTCTCGATGGAGGAACTCGTGTTCCGCATCGAGGCTATCCTGCGCCGTGTGAAGGGTAAGAAGGGCAAGGAAGTGACAATGTATAAAATAGGCCGTTTCACTTTCGACACCCAGAAACAGGTGCTGATGATTGACGACAAGGTAACAAAACTGACCACAAAAGAGTCGGAACTGTTAAGCCTGCTCTGTGCGCATGTAAATGAAATCCTTGAGCGTAACTATGCCCTCAAGACAATCTGGATTGACGACAACTACTTCAATGCACGTTCGATGGATGTATATATCACCAAGCTGCGTAAACATCTGAAAGAAGATCCATCAATCGAGATTATCAATATCCATGGCAAAGGCTACAAGCTTATTGCCCCGGAATCAGCCGATAAATAAGGATATATGGATTCTCCCGTATAGGGACTGCAACTATATAAACCGCACTTCAAAATGCCGACAAACGGCTTTTGGGATGCGGTTTATTATGCCCGGAATATTTGGGATGATAAGGTTGTAAGTCAATAGGGTTTGTCATGAACCGGCATTGGCACAATGCATCTGATGAAAAGCCCCGTCGGTTATTAAAATTATGGGATATTTTGTAAATTTGCAGGAAATATCTTACTTAATTCATTGTTGACTATAATCATGAAAAAACTGTTGCTTTGCGCCGGTGCGGCTGCTTTGACATTTCCTGCGCTTATGGCGCGTGACCGCGTTACCCACAATCCCGATGCCACCAATACAGAGAGCATCCTGCATGTGTGGAGTTGGAATTTCCCAACCATTGCCGAGAACATGAAAAAGATTGCTGATGCCGGATTCACCATGATTCAGACTTCGCCGGTGCAGGCATGTTACAGCCCTGAAGGGGGAAACAAAAAAATTTTCGACCCGAAAGGAGGGGAGGGCAACTGGTATCATTACTATCAGCCTACGGCATGGACTATCGGAAACAACATCGTAGGCAGCCGGGAGCAGATGCAGGCTATGCTTGATTCTGCGGCGGCATATAACGTGCGTGTGCTTGTCGATGTGCTTCCCAATCACACAGCCTTTGATGTGGACTTGGTCAGCGACGAGATGGTGAAAGCTGCCGGAGGCCGTGACAAGCTTTATCATTCCAACGGTCTTGACCCTATCGCCAATTATTCCGACCGCACGGAATGCACTTTGATGGGGGTTGGGGGGCTGCCGGATGTAAATACCGAAAATCCTGATTTCCAAAAATATTACATGCAGTTTGTCAATGATTTGCTGGCTATGGGAGTATCGGGTTTCCGCTATGACACGGCCAAACATATAGGTGTGCATTCCGACCCGGTGGATGCGGCGGCAGGGGTGAAGGAAAATGATTTCTGGGATGTTGCCACAGGGCGTAAAGCCGTTAAAGGTGTGGAACTCTCAGTGCCTTATGACAGCCTGTTTGTATATGGCGAGGTGTTGCAGGGAGAAGGTGTGCCTGAGGCTGAATATGCCGACTATATGGGGCAGACGGCTTCCGGCTATGGTTATCATCTGCGTCAGGCATTGGAGAAGGGGACGGTAAGCGGCATAGACCTTGTGGGCTGGCATCATGGTGCGGCGCCTGAATTTCTGACCACGTGGGTAGAAAGCCACGACACATATTGCAATGCAAACGAGAGTGCCGGGCTGACCGATGAACAGATACGCATGGGCTGGGTGTTCCTTACGGCACGTCAGAACGGTGTCCCCCTGTTTTTCAGCCGTCCCATGGGTTCTACGCGTGAAAATTATTGGGGCGAGAACCGGCTTGGCGAGCGTGGCAATGATGAATTTTTCCATCCCGAAGTTGCTGCCGTCAACAAATTCCGCCAGGCAATGGCCGGGGAGAAGGAGGATTTGCAATTCAGCGGCAACGGTCGTGTGCTGTTAGTGAACCGTGGGAAAAAAGGTGCGGCAGTGGTTAACATTTCAGGCATTGCCACATTCGTCGACCTCCCGACCGGGCTTCCCGACGGCACCTATCGTGACGAGGTCTATGGCAAGGAATTCAAAGTGAGGAAAGGGCGTCTGCACGGCATTGCCGCACCGTTACGCAGCTATCTGCTTAAAAAGTAATGCGCCGTTTCATTGTGGAGGAGCAACCTTCCTCTGATGGTAAAATCGCATAGGTAAATCACAGATCTTTCTATATGGCGCTGTGTCAGGCTTATAAAGCTTGGCGCAGCGCTTTGTTTTCGCTATCATATAAAGTCGCAACCCCGATTTGGTACTTAATCGTTGTGATTCATAGCGTGGCATTCATCTTTTGCAGGAAGTGAAAAATATTGAAAGAGGGGAACCCTTCATTTTGGTTGTTTGTTTTGTTTTTGTTAATTTTGACACAGAAGTCGGTGCGACTTCGCTTGGTTTGACCTATGGAAGAAACAAATAGCAAAACCACACCTGATAGTCCCTTCGTTTCTGCCGGGAAATCAGGGCGTAAATGCGTTAAAACGAATCGCAAGGTGCCGTTCATCGACAAGATGAAAGGCATCTTTGTGTCATTTTATACCTATGTTACGGAGGGCGTTTGGAGTGATACAAGGCGGACGTTCAAAGTGAATCTCGTTAAGACGCTGAATCTTTCCGTTCGGTCATTCCTGAACGCTGACTTGCAGATGCGTGCAGGTTCGCTCACATATCAGACCCTTCTTGCAATAGTCCCGGCCTTAGCCCTGGTGTTTGCCGTAGGCCGTGGGTTCGGTTTCCAAAATCTGTTGGAAACCCAGTTGTTCCATCATTTCCCCGCCCAGCAGCAAGCATTGTCGCAGGCATTCCAATTTGTAGATTCTTATCTTGCCCAGTCGTCGGAGGGATTGTTTGTCGGTGTCGGTATCCTGTTCCTGCTATGGACTCTCATATCACTTGTGGGGAATGTTGAAAATGCATTCAACCTGGTGTGGGGGATAAAGCAGGGTCGCACATTATGGCGTAAGATTACCGACTATACGGCAATATTCCTGATTCTTCCCATACTGATGATTTGTGCGGGAGGTATGATGGTGTTTATGTCGACCACGTTGCAGAATCTTCTGCCGTATGGGTTTATGTCGCCGGTGTTGAAAATATTGCTTGATTTTGTGTCGCTGGCGTTGGTATGGCTGTTTTTTACGGGCAGCTATATGCTGATTCCCAACACCAAGGTCAAATTCAAGAACGCATTTATAGCCGGTGTCATGGCTGGGACATCATATGCGGTGCTCCAGTGGCTGTTCGTCACGGGGCAGGTGTATGTTACGCGCTATAATGCTATCTATGGTTCGTTTTCGTTCCTGCCCTTGCTGTTGATATGGTTACAGCTTGTGTGGACTATCACGTTGGCAGGTGCCGTTTTATGCTTTTCATCCCAGAATATATTCGAATTCAGCTTCACCAACGAGATTGCCCGCATATCGAATAACTATAAGTGGCGTTTGACTTTGGCGGTAATGACTATAGCTGTTGACCGCTTTACCCGTGAGCAGAAACCCCTGACACCGCATCAGATTGCAGTGGAATACGGGTTGCCGATTACGCTTGTCAACGAAACCGTTCACAAATTGATTGATTCCGGGCTTTTAATACGTGTCGTGACGAAGACCGGTGATGATGAATTTGCTGTTTCCCCGGCTGTGGAACCTTCGAAAATAACAGTCGGACTTGTATTGAGAAAGGTCGGGGCAAACGGTTCCGCCAACTTTATCCCTAAATTTAACCGGCGCTTCAAATCGCTATCCGAAGCGGTGTTGGATTTGAGGGCAAAATGCATATCATATGCTGACGGCATACTGCTTTCCTCGCTTAAAATAGAGGAACTGACCGAGACAGATGACAACCGGCTGCCGGTTACCGAAGAGAAAGGATTACCAACCAATAAATAATTATCACAAAATGAAAACTCAAATTTCCACACAGAAGGCTCCGGGCGCAATCGGCCCCTACAGCCAGGCAATCGACACAGGTTCGTTCGTGTTCATTTCAGGACAGATTCCCGTTAATCCAGAAACCGGCGAAATTCCCGAAGGGATTACCGCTCAGACCACCCAGTCGCTTGCCAATGTAAAGGCAATTCTTGCCGAAGCCGGCCTTAGTGTTGACAACGTTGTTAAAACCACCGTTTTCCTTTCTGATATGGCTAATTTCGTGCCTATGAACGAGGTTTACGGCCAGGTGTTCACTGCGCCGTTCCCCGCACGTTCGGCAGTTGCCGTGCGCGAGCTTCCCAAGCAGGTGCTTGTTGAAATCGAAGTTATTGCCGTGCGTTAAAAGGAGCGGATAACGGCCTTTCGGGATTATTCCCGAGTCCGCGTATCCAAAGCAGAAAACAGGCGATGTGCCGGATGCATCTGTGTCACGGCACATCGCTTTTCTTATCGCAGTTCTTTGGCAATAGCGGGGCTTACGGAGTCGAGCGTTGCAAGGAACGTTTCTATGTAGATGTCGGCCACATCTGAATAGCCGTGATGCCGCATGTAGTTTTCACGCTCCCTAACTTCAAGCAGTATGTTTTCGATACGCATCGTGTCGGTTTGTGCTGACAGTTCGATTGCCAGCGAGCGTGCCTTGTTGCAGGCTGCCTGTAAATCCTCTGGCGATGCTTTCCCCTTTTTGCCGCATCCCGTACATAGGGTCAGGATTGATGTCAAGGCGGTGATGAGGATTATTTTATAATTGGGATTGGCCATAATTATGTTACGATGTGGGGTTATAGGATTGCCATGGCTATTTTGGCGCATGCTTCGGCATCAGCCAGGGCATTGTGATGGTTACAGAAGGGGATTCCTAGGAAGTCGCACAGGTATGGCAGTGAGAATGATGGGCAAAGGGACCGTGGGATAGTACGTCTGGCTTTTTGCACCGTGCATAGGAATGTGTAGTCGGGATAATCCATCCCGTATGTGCGGAATGCCGCCCGGATGCATTTCTCATCGAAAGCCTTGTTGTGCGCCACAAGCGGCAGATGACCTATTATTTTGTGCAGGCGTCGCCAAACCACATCAAATGTGGGGGCATTCTCTGTCATTCGCCGGTCGATGCCGTGAACCTGTTCTGTAAAATATCTGGAATAATATTCCGGTTCCGGTTTTACAAGTTCATAGAACCGCTCCGTGATAATGCCGTTGATAACCTTAACTGCCCCTATGGCGCAAATGCTTTCCGGCTCTTTGTTGGCGGTTTCTACGTCTACAGCGACAAAATTTTCCATTTCACCTCCTCCATAAGCCATCGCGGTGTGGATGTCGCACCGCATATACCTATGCTTTCGGCATCCGCAAGCCATTCCGGCTTGATTTCTGATGCGTTTGCAATCAGATGCGTGCGCGGGTTCACTTCCAGGCAGTTGGCATAAAGAACCTTGCCGTTGCTGCTTTTGTTGCCGGCAACGAAAAGTATTACATCGTGATGTTCGGCAAAGCGTTGTAATTTCTCTACACGGTTTGCCACCTGGCGGCATATGGTATCGAAGCTTTCGAACTTTATGCCGGGAGCCATCCGGCGTTTGATTTCATCTATAACCTCCTGGAAGCCTGTCAGTGATTTGGTGGTTTGGGAATAGAGCGCTATCGGACGGTTGAAGTCTACTTTGTCGAGTTCCGCTATGTTTTCAATCACTATTGCCTGCCCGGCGGTCTGTCCGACCAACCCGTTGACTTCGGCATGCCCCTTTTTCCCATAAATCACGATTTGCGGGCGCTCGGCATCATCGGCATCAAAGCTTTGTTTGATGCGTTGCTGCAGGCGCAACACCACAGGGCAGGTGGCATCGATGATGTCGATGTTGTTGCTTTGGGCGAGGCCATAGGTGGAAGGTGGTTCGCCATGTGCACGCAGCAACACCTTTACATCCTTAAGGTGTGCCATCTCTTCGTGGGTAATAATTTTCAATCCCTTCTCCGACAGGCGCTGAACCTCGTCGCTGTTGTGCACGATGTCGCCGAGGCAGTAGAGTGTGCCTGATTTTTCAAGTTCTTCCTCGGCCTTTTTAATGGCTGTCACCACGCCGAAGCAGAATCCCGAATCGTTATCTATTTCAACTTGCATCCTTTTATGATAAGCCTTTCTTATGGAGGTTCAGCGGTTTGATTTTGCTATACATTCCTCGTAGCGGTCAAGCAGCCATCGGTTCTGCTCGTCCACGGTCATGGTTGAGTTATCAAGCGTTATGGCATCATCGGCACGGCGCAGGGGACTTTCGGCACGTGTCTCATCGATATGGTCGCGGTGAACCACGTTTGCAAGCACCTCCTCGTAAGATGCCGGTATCCCTTTTTCAATCAGTTCGGCAACCCTGCGTTGGGCACGGGTCTGCGGGGATGCCGTAACGAAAATCTTCATTTCCGCATCCGGGAACACCGTGGTGCCTATGTCGCGTCCGTCCATCACGATTCCTTTCCCTGTGCCGAATGCCTGCTGTTTTTTCACCAGGTCGTGACGTACTGCCGGAATCGCGGCAACAGCCGATACGTTGTTCGATACGTCGAGATGTCGTATAGTTTCCTCCACATCCTCTCCGTTAAGGAGTGTGTGCTGGCTTCCGTCGGCTTCCCTGCGGAAGGCGATTCCGATTTTAGGCAGGGCTTCGGCTATAGCCTGGGAATCAGCCACGCCTTCGGCATCAATCAGTGAGTGACGCATGGCATAAAGTGTCACGGCACGGTACATTGCCCCTGTGTCGACATAGTCGTATCCCAAAGCCTTGGCCAGGGTCTTTGCCATGGAACTTTTACCTGATGACGAATATCCGTCGATAGCTATTGTGATTTTTGGTGTATCCATTACTTAAGTTGTTGCAGTTAGTTGAGCAGGTCGTTTAGGTTTAAATTGAGGTTGAGCATCAGCGTGGTAGCCCCGGAATGCGGCTGTGCGAATGCCAGACCCATGTTGAAGCGCCTTAGGTTTAGCCCGGCTCCGAGCGAGAATCCCGACAGGAAACTGCGGGAATAAGTGCTCATATCCGTCCTGGTCTTATAATTGTAGCCTAAGGCTATATAGAATCTGTCGGAGGGTATGAAATCAACGCCGAAAATCAGATGACGGAACAGGTTGGAGCTGAACGAGTCCTTTTTTGCAAACGGTTCTGACGTTGTGCCGTCGCCGGTTTCAAGATAGGGCAGATGCCATTTCGTGAGATTCCATGCGGTTATCGAGAATCTTGCCGGGAATCCCGGGAATATTTTGGCGACACCGATACGGAGGTCGATGGGGAGCCTGTCGTGAGTCTCGTTAAAACGTTTTATCTGCCCTCCGGCATTTGCAAGCACTATTGATGCCGAGAATTCCGAGTCGGAATCATAATAGTTAAGTCCGAGGTCGGTGGCGATGGCCAGTGCGGAATATGCCTCATAGCTGCTGTAAAGGAATTTCAATGCTATACCGCCACGCAAGCGGTCGGTAATGTCGTAGGAAAAAGCCCCGTTGAAGTTTACATCCTTCGGGGAAAACGTCCCGTTTATGTTGCCGAATTCGTCGGCAGCCGTTATGTTTCCGTATCCGAAATAGCGGATGCCGGCCGACCATGTTCCACGGTCGTTGATAGCCCGTGCGTATCGCGCGCCTGCGAAATTGGAGCCACCCATATAGAGCATGTAGTCAATAAGTACCTGGTTGTCCATTTCCGGGCCGAGAAGCGCCGGGTTTTGGTCGGAAATGCCAAGTTCGTCTTCAACGGCGGTAATGTTTACACCTCCTAGACCATATATTCTTGCAGATGAAGTGATGTTAAGATAGTTGTAGGCCGTAGAGCCGTCCTGCGCGGTGGCCGTTGTATGACACAAGGCTGCCAAAAGCGTAAGTAAGGCTGCGCGGCAATATACGTTTAACCGTAATCGGGTAATATTCATTTCGTTGGTGGCCAAATGTTTCAATGGCCATAGGGGGTTCCAAGCCCCACAGCCACTCGGTTATAACTATATATTTAACGTAAAACCATGCTGTCTATTACATAAGGCTGCCAATGAAATCGGAATGTGGTATTTTTTTTATTTGGCAATGGGTGAAATTGCGGGATTGTTTATGGAAATTTTGTAACTTTGCGCTTTCAAATAACAACGGGGATGCAACCCCGGCACTCATTCGTATTCAAGGATGAAATTTACAAAAATGCATGGCCTTGGCAACGACTACATCTATATAGATTGTATGGATGGCAGCTTCGGAGGGGCCGACAGTTCGCTTATCTACGACGATGACCGCCTGGCTGAAATATCGCGCAGGCTCAGTGACCGGCATTGCGGCATAGGTGGTGACGGAATCATAATGATTCTTCCCTCGGATAATGCCGATTTTAAAATGCGCATTTTCAATGCCGACGGTTCGGAAGCGAAGATGTGTGGCAACGGCTCTCGTTGTGTGGGTAAATATGTTTACGACCATCATCACACGCAGAAATGCGACATAACGCTCGAAACTCTTTCGGGCGTTAAATATTTGCATCTCGTTCCCGGTCATGACGGTAGAATCGTTTCGGTCACAGTTGATATGGGGCTTCCAGAACTTACCCCGAATCTTATCCCGGTAAGTGTTCATGCCGGTTGCGATAATGTGGATATACCTGTCAATGTGGCCGGTGAGGATTTGAGGCTTACGGCTGTGTCGATGGGCAATCCCCACGGGGTTGTTTTTGTTGATGAGGTTACTGATGCCCACGTGCTGGGAACCGGCCCCGGGCTTGAAGTTCACCCGATGTGGCCCGACAGGGCAAACATCGAATTCGCGCAAGTAATCTCACCCGACGAAATCCGTATGAGGGTTTGGGAAAGGGGCAGTGGCGAAACAATGGCTTGCGGCACAGGGGCATGTGCAACAGCCGTTGCGGCCATACTCACAGGGCGTACCAATCGTGAAGTGACGGTGCATCTGCCGGGCGGCGACCTGCGGGTGGAATGGAACCGCCAGTCGGGGCATGTGTTTATGACCGGGGGAGCTACCGAGGTGTTCTCCGGCGAAGTATCGGATTTTTAATTTAAGCAAATCAGAATCGGAGGCCATGCATGCCGACGATGTGACATAGGATAATTTTATGTTCAGAATAAACGACAATTTTTGCAAACTTGCCGAAAGCTACCTTTTTTCGGAAGTGGCACGGCGAATAAATGCTTATAAAGAGGCTCATCCCGAGGCTGATGTGATTCGTATGGGTATCGGCGATGTGACACGTCCTTTGTGTCCTGCCGTTATAGAAGCCATGCACGCGGCTGTTGACGAACAGGCTTCGTCGGCAACGTTTAAAGGTTACGGGCCGGAACAGGGTTACCCGTTCCTGCGTGAGGCTATCGCAGAAAATGACTACCGTGCAAGAGGGGTCGATATATCACCCGACGAAATCTTTGTGAGCGACGGGGCGAAGAGCGATACCGGCAATATCGGCGATATCCTTGCCCGTGGCAACCGCGTGGCGGTTACAGACCCGGTTTACCCGGTGTATGTGGATACGAATGTGATGGGGGGGCGTGCAGGTAATCTTGAAGCCGACGGTTGTTGGAGCAATATAATCTACCTTCCTGTAACGGCCGCCAACGGTTTTGTCCCCGAATTGCCTGACGAGGTTCCCGATATTATCTATCTCTGCTATCCGAATAACCCGACAGGCACTACGCTGACCCGCGAGCAGCTTAAGGTGTGGGTTGATTATGCCCGTGCCAACGGCTCGCTTATACTTTATGATTCGGCTTATGAAACATTTATCCGCAGGGATGATGTGCCACACAGCATTTATGAGATAGAAGGTGCGCGTGAGGTGGCTGTCGAATTCCGCAGTTTTTCAAAAACGGCAGGGTTTACAGGTGTCAGATGTGCCTACACGGTTGTGCCTAAAACTCTTTTCGGGCATGACAGCGCCGGAAACAAGGTTTCGATGAATCATCTGTGGTTGCGCAGGCAGTGTACCAAATTCAACGGTGCGTCATATATATCCCAACGTGCGGCTGCGGCAATCTACACCGAGGCAGGGAAACGTCAGACAAGTGAATCGGTTGATTATTACCTCCGCAATGCCGCCACCCTTCGCGAGGGGCTGAAAGCGGCCGGTCTTGAGGTTTACGGAGGGGAGAATGCCCCCTACGTATGGATTAAGACCCCTGCAGGGCTTGATTCATGGGGATTCTTCGATATGCTGCTCGACCGTTGCCACGTGGCAGGTACCCCTGGTGCCGGATTCGGGCCGTCGGGTGAAGGCTATTTAAGATTGACCGCTTTCAACACCTATGAAAATACGGTAGAGGCGGTTGACCGCATACGCCGTGCGTTCCAATAACAGCTTAAAGGCTTCGGGGTTTCACGTCCCGGAGCCTTTCATTATTATCACCGGCATGTAGACGATATACGTGTATATGCAGCGGATTTAATTTCTAAGGTTATCTCTAAGACTTAACGGGTTGGTTCCCAAAGGTCACAATTCCAATTTTATCTCAATTCAATTAAAATCTATGTCTTTACTTAGATTCAAGGCGGTCAAGGAAGCTTCCGACCGCAAGGCAGTGGCGGTAGTGCCGCCGAAAGAGAGCCCGGAGAAGTATTATGCAGAAGCTGTGTTCAACAGGCAGCGCATGTATGAGTATCTCCCTAAAAAGACATTCGACAGGCTTGTTTATGCCATCGACAACAAACAGCCTATCTCTCGCGAACTGGCCGACAGCGTTGCTGCCGGGATGAAGAAATGGGCGCTTGACAATGGTGCACATCATTACACTCACTGGTTTCACCCGCTGACCGGCGGCACTGCCGAAAAACATGACAGTTTTGTGGAACATGACGGCAAGGGCGGGGTTGTTGAAGAATTCGCAGGCAAGCTGCTTGTGCAGCAGGAACCTGATGCCTCGAGTTTCCCTAACGGCGGTATCAGAAACACTTTCGAAGCCCGTGGGTATTCGGCATGGGATATTTCCTCGCCTGTGTTCATTGTGAATAAAACGCTCTGCATCCCGACTATCTTCATATCCTACACCGGCGAGTCGCTCGATTTTAAAACCCCGCTTCTACGTGCCCTTAATGCGGTTGACAAGGCCGCTGCCGATGTGGCACGCTATTTCGATAAAGATGTGCGTCATGTATTGTCGTATCTTGGATGGGAACAGGAGTATTTCCTGGTCGATGAGGCTCTGTATGCGGCGCGTCCCGACCTTGTTATGACCGGCCGTACCCTCATGGGTCATGAGAGTGCTAAAAACCAGCAGCTTGAAGACCACTATTTCGGGGCAATACCGTCGCGTGTGCAGGCGTTTATGCTCGACTTGGAAATCGAATGCCACAAGCTGGGAATCCCGGCACATACACGCCATAACGAGGTTGCACCCAACCAGTTCGAACTAGCCCCTATATTCGAGGAAACAAACCTTGCCAACGACCATAACCTGCTCCTTATGTCGGTTATGACCGAAGTGGCAAGGCGTCACCATTTCCGTGTTCTGCTTCATGAGAAGCCTTTTGCCGGGGTGAACGGTTCCGGCAAGCATAACAACTGGAGCCTTGGCACCGACACGGGTACCTTGCTTTTCTCCCCCGGCAAAACCCCGCGTGAAAACCTGAGGTTTATTACCTTTGTGGCTAATGTTATGGCTGCCGTGCACCGCCATAACGGCTTGCTTAAAGCTTCGATTTCATCGGCCACGAATGCCCACCGCCTCGGGGCTAACGAAGCGCCGCCGGCCATTATATCTATTTTTACCGGCAAACAGATTGCCGACATACTTGAGCGCCTGGAAAACAGCACTGACGACGAACTGATTACATTTTCAGAGAAAGAAGGCATCGACATGGGTGTGGCGCAGATTCCGGAAATCATGCTCGACAACACCGACCGCAACCGCACCTCGCCGTTTGCATTCACCGGTAACCGTTTCGAATTCCGTGCCGTAGGATCATCGGCCAACTGTGCCTCGGCAATGATTGCCCTGAATGCCGCAGTTGCCGAGCAGTTGAAGGATTTCAAGGAAAAAGTGGATGCACGTATCGAACGTGAGGAATCGCTCTACCATGCAATCCTTGAAGAGACTAAGGCGTTGATTATACAGTCGAAACCGATTCATTTCGACGGTAACGGGTATAGCGACGAATGGAAAGCCGAAGCCGAACGTCGCGGTCTTGACTGCGAAACGTCAGTCCCGGTAATCTTCGATGCATACCTGCGTCCTGAATCGGTCAAAATGTTTGGTGAAACCGGGGTGTTCTCCGAATTGGAGCTTAAAGCACGCAACGAGGTCAAATGGGAAACCTATACAAAGAAGATACAGATTGAGGCGCGTGTGCTCGGCGATCTCGCGTTGAACCACGTGGTGCCTGTCGCCACCCGCTACCAGTCGATTCTTGTCGATAACATGGTCAAGCTTAAAACACTTTTCCCTGTTTCGAAAGGGAATGCCCTTACAGCGCGTGACCTCGGTATAATAGAGCGCATGTCGGAGCATATGAGCGTTATAAAGGAAGAAACCGAGCGTATGGTCAACGCCCGTAAGGCGGCCAACCGCATCGAGTCGGAGCGTGAGAAAGCGATTGCCTACCATGACACGGTGGTGCCGGCTATGGAGCGCATACGCTACCACATCGACAAGCTTGAACTCATGGTCGACAACGAGATGTGGCCGTTACCAAAATACCGTGAGATGCTTTTCATCCGTTAAACAAGTAAAGGAGGGTGCCGGTAAATATCCGAGTGATACTGACGGTGCCCTCCGATGTTTTAAACCACATACATCCAGATGGAGCAGTTGAAACATGAGTGCGGGGTTGCGATGATACGCCTCCGCAAACCAATCGGATATTATAAAGAGAAATACGGCACGTATGCTTACGCGCTCAACAAGCTTTATCTCCTGATGGAGAAGCAGCATAACCGGGGGCAGGAAGGCGCCGGGGTAGGGGTGGTGAAACTCCATTCGCAGCCCGGGCATGAATATGTGTTCCGCGAACGTGCCCTTGGCCCTAATGCGATTACCGATATCTTCTCGCATGTTATGCCGACACTCGAGCATGCGCATGTGGAGGATATGCCCCCTGCCGAGGTTGAGGCATATGCCCCCTTTGTGGGTGAAATATATATGGGGCACCTGCGCTATTCCACGACAGGGAAGAGCGGCATTTCCTATGTCCACCCGTTTTTGCGGCGTAACAACTGGCGCTCACGAAACCTGATGATGTGCGGGAACTTCAATATGACCAATGTCGACGAGGTGTTCCAGTCGATTGTCGACAAAGGGCAGCATCCCCGCATCTACAGCGACACGATAGTGCTTCTGGAACAGCTTGGTTATGCTCTCGACAAAGAGAACCACAGGCTCTACCGACGTTTCCGCGACCGCCTGGAGGATCCGGCGCTCGGCATTGCCATAGAGGATAACCTCGATATTGCCGCCGTGCTTAAGAACGCCTCACCTGAATGGGACGGTGGATTCGTGATTTGCGGCGCCACCGGCTCAGGTGATATGTTTGCCCTGCGCGACAGGAACGGCATCCGTCCGGCATTTTATTATGTCGATGACGAAATCGTGGTTGTGGCTTCCGAGAGACCTGTAATACAGACTGTGTTTAATGTGCCGCGTGCCAGTGTGAGCGAGCTTACGCCTGGAAGTGCCGTTATCGTATCGAAGAACGGTGATGTAGAGGTTACGGATGTGCTTGGCGAGGGTGAAAACCGCCGCTGTTCGTTTGAACGTATATATTTTTCGCGAGGGAGCGATGCCGATATTTACCGTGAGCGGAAGGCTTTGGGACGTCTCCTTGTGCCAAAGGTTCTGAAGGCGGTCGATAACGATTTGGACCATACCGTGCTGTCGTTCATCCCGAACACTGCCGAAGTAGCCTTCATCGGGCTTGTCCAGGGATTCGAGGATTATCTGAATCATGAGAAAACCGACGAATTGCTCCGCCTGCAGGCCGGTGGCAACCTTACGCCTGATGCTATCAAAAAGATTCTTGACCGGCGCCTGAGGGTGGAGAAAGTCGCTATAAAGGATATAAAGCTGCGCACATTCATTGCCGAAGGCAATTCACGTAATGACCTTGCCGCCCATGTCTATGATGTTACCTATGGCTGCGTCGAGGACTGGGTCGACAATGTAGTGGTGATAGATGATTCGATTGTTCGCGGCACCACCTTGCGACAGTCCATCATCGCCATGCTTGACCGTTTACGTCCGAAGAAAATTGTTGTGGTGTCATCGTCGCCACAGGTTCGTTATCCCGATTATTACGGCATTGATATGTCGCGCATGGGGGAATTTATCGCTTTCCGTGCCGCGATAGAACTGCTGAAGGATAGAGGCATGTCGCATATCATACGCGAGGTTTATGAAAAATGCCTCATCCAGGCCAAACTCCCGGCTGCAGAACAGGTAAACGAGGTCAAAGCGGTTTATGCTCCGTTTACCGATGAGGAAATTTCTGCCAAGATGGTGGAAATGCTGACCCCGAAGGATACCAAGGCTGAAATAGAGATTGTTTACCAAAGCCTGGAGGGGCTGCATAAGGCTGTGCCAGGCTGCCCCGGCGACTGGTATTTTTCCGGTGATTATCCCACCCCTGGAGGGAACCGCCTTGTCAATCTTGCCTATATCAATTTTTATGAAGGCAATACTGATAAACGTTGATATGCCGTTTAGGGGGGTGATACGGTGAATGGTAATGGAGATTGGCCGTATTAAACATAAGCTGCGCCGTGTCGGGACGAGACACGGCGCAGTTCGCGTATTTAATAGATAATGGTTTAATAGTTCCACTGGCAGGCTATCATTCCTAATGATGTGTCGCCTACGGTGCGCAAGTCGGTAATCATGTTGTAGCGGCAGTTGATATAGGTCAGAGCCGGGTCAAACGATACGTCGAGCATTGTCAGCTGGTTGTTGTTGCAAAGCAGGCGTTGCAGGAATGTCTGGTTGTTAAGGCTGAGCGATGTCAGGTCGTTGTAGGAGCAGTCGACAAACAACAGTTGCGGGCAGTTTTCGACCGACAGCGAGGTGAGGTTGTTGTAGGAGCAGACGAGGTCGAGCAAAGCGGGGCATTGGCGCAGAGCCAGGGCGTTCATGTTGTTGTCGGAGCAGATAAACGTGCTGAGCGACGGAAGATTGCTGATGATGAGGCTCGAAATCTCGTTGTCGTCGATGTTCAGGTTCTGGAGTTTTTCCACACCCACAAATGTGAGCCCTGTCAGTTTGTTATAACCGCAATACAGGTTCTTGAGGTTGGTGCAGTATTCCACTTTCAGCATTTCGAGATGGTTCCCCTGGCAGTTGAGGGTCTTGAGGGTGGACGAGTTGGCCACGTCAAGTTCCACAAGCAGGTTGTTGGAGATGTTGACTGTTTCAATCAACGGTGTCTTTGAAATCGACAGGTCGGTAATACGGTTCTTGTAGATGTTGAGCACCTGCAGATTTGAGCAGCCGTCGAGGTTGACCGTGGTGATTTTGTTACGTTGGGCGTCGACGCGGACGAGGGCTGCGTCGCCCGACAGGTTGAGCGATGTAATCGCGTTGCGCGACACGTTCAGTTTCGTTAATGCGGAGAAATCGGAGAGGTTGAGTGCCCCGGCCAGGTGTTTGTCGCCCCATTCGATGGCTGTGACATGGCCGTTCTCAACGGTAACGCCTTCCCATGTAGAGGGTGACTTCAAGTCGGAGATTTTCAAGGCTTCTGCATTGGTTGCATGCTTTTCTGCCGGCTGTGACAAGAAAGCCTGAAGTTCCTTCAGCTCGTTTTTGTCGATTTTCTGTGCTGATGCGCTCATGCATCCTACCATGAGGGCCATCAATAATAGAGCTTTTTTCATATAAATAGTTGTTAGGAGTTATTTGGTTGTATGAAGTTGTGCTAAAGATTATAGGGGCTTTTATCGGGGTATGTGATGTGGGAGCACTTACTGTCTTTAGCTTTTACTCTATTAACATATCGTGTTAACAAAAGGTTGAAATTTTTGTAGAAAAAACGTTACATATTTGTGTCAACGGCATAAGGCACGCCCCTGCACATGCTTTTAACCCATGTGCAGGGGCGTGCCTTATGTTGTTTTTTGAATTGAAGCCTGCCTGTAATCAGCGGCAGTGCCGGTTGTCAAGCCGTTTCAAAAACGGGCTTTGAGTTCGTCGAGTTCCTGCGATGCAAGTTCCCATAGCGACATTGCCGTTTCCATTTCGCGTGTCTTTGCCTGGTGCAGGGTGAAGATGTCGCCGGCTGTTTCGCCTGCTGCAATACGTGCCTCGATGTCGGCTATCTCCTGTTCGGCCTGTGAGACTTTTGCTTCGGCCTCTTCTACCTTTTTGGTGGCACGGCGCAGCATTTTTTCGCGTTCGCGCTGCTCGGCGTAGGTGAGCCGTGGTTGCGGGGCATCAGGTTGCTTGGCGGGGGTGGTTCCGGCTGTTGTGTCTGCTGCCGGTTTGCCTGTGCCTGTCCCGTGTGATTTCGATAGCTCTAGTTCCTGCAATGATGCTATTTTCTTCTTTTCAAGGAATTCGTATATGCCGCCCAGGCATTCCCTTACCTTGCCGCCGCCGAATTCGTAAACTTTTTCAACCAGTCCGTCGAGAAATTCACGGTCGTGGCTTACCACTATAACCGTCCCGTCGAAATCCTTGATAGCCTGTTTCAGGATATCCTTGGTTTTCATGTCGAGATGGTTGGTCGGCTCGTCGAGAATCAGCAGGTTCATCGGTTGAAGGAGCAGGCGGATCATTGTCAACCTTGTTTTCTCACCGCCTGAAAGCACTTTCACCTTCTTTTCGGAGGCTTCCCCGCCAAACATGAATGCGCCGAGGATGTCGCGTATCTTTGTGCGTATGTCGCCAACGGCCACATGGTCGATGGTGTCGAACACTGTCAGGCTTTCGTCAAGCAACTGTGCCTGGTTTTGTGCGAAATAGCCGATTTTCACGTTATGGCCGATTTTCAGCATCCCGGTAAAGGGGATTTCGCCCATGATGCATTTCACAAGGGTTGATTTCCCCTCGCCGTTCTTACCGACAAATGCCACCTTCTCGCCGCGTTTTATTGTGAATGTGGCGTTGTCGAAAACCAGGTGGTCGCCATAGGCTTTGCCCACGTTGTCGGCGATTACGGGGTAATCGCCCGAGCGCGGGGCAGGGGGGAAGCGCAGGCTGAGGTGAGAGGTGTCGACCTCGTCGATTTCGATGCGTTCTATTTTTGCCAGCTGCTTCATGCGGCTCTGCACCTGCACGGCTTTTGTGGCCTTATAGCGGAACCGTTCAATGAAAGCCTCGGTGTCGGCGATTTCTTTCTGCTGGTTCAGATATGCACGGGTCTGTTGCTCGATGCGTTCTTTACGCAGTTCGACAAATTTGGAATAGTTGACGGCGTAGTCATATATTTTGCCGCATGAAATCTCGATTGTGCGTGTGGTCACGTTGTCGATGAAAGCGCGGTCATGGCTCACCAGCACCACGGCTTTTGCTTTCGACGTGAGGAATTGCTCAAGCCATTGGATCGATTCGATGTCGAGGTGGTTGGTCGGTTCGTCGAGCAGCAGCACGTCGGGATGTTGCAGAAGGAGTTTTGCCAGTTCCACACGCATTCGCCAGCCGCCTGAAAATTCCGCAGTGGGGCGGTTGAAATCGTTGCGTACAAACCCTAGGCCGAGCAGGGTTTTCTCCATTTCCGCTTCGTGGTTCTCGGTCTGCTCCATGGCCAGGTTCTCGGTCAGGAGTGTCACGGAATCGATTATGCGGCGGTATTCGTCGCTTTCGTAGTCCGTGCGTTCGGCCAGTTGGGTGTTAAGGAAGTCGAGACGTTTCTGCATTTCGTCGATATGCGAAAACGCCTTCCTCACTTCCTGCAACAGGGTGGTTTCGTCGGCCAGTTTCATTTGCTGCGGCAGGTAGCCTATGGTAGTGTCGGATGGCACTGCCACATTGCCTGATGTGGGGTTTTGCAGACCGGCTATTATTTTCAACATCGTTGATTTCCCGGCCCCGTTTTTCCCGACAAGGGCAATCCTGTCGCGACGGTTGATTACATAGTTTATGTTGTCGAATAGCGATTTGGCGCTGAATTCAACCGAAAGATTCTGTATTGCTATCACAGCTGCTTGATAATGGTTGGTTGTTACAGGAGCTGGTGATTACTCAGCTTCCGGGTTTCCTGGTGTGGTGAATCACCAGGCGGCGTGATTCGGTAATCACTATGTCCATGGTGATGTCGTGTTCTTCGGCGGGTATATCCTCGTCGAGGAACTGGAAATCATATCCTACACCTATTTTTGTTGCTTTTGACGATGATAACAGCCTGTCGTAATATCCTTTGCCGCGTCCCACACGGTTGCCGCGGCGGTCATAGGCTATTCCTGGCACCACGATAAGCTCTATTTCGGCTATATCGGCCGTGTCGTTCCCTGAGGGTTCCTCGATATGGAATGCGCCCATTGCCATGCGGCTGCGGTCGTAGGGGAGGATGTCGAGGTTGACGCCGTTCACCCGTGGGAGGAAAAAGTGTTTCCTCGTCCCCCATTTGTCGAGGAATTCGCGGGTTGACAGTTCGTCGGGAAGCGAATGGTACATAAGCACCTTGTCGGCCAGCAGGAATGCTGCCGAGCGCTCCAGCCGGTCGAATACGTTCCGTGCGGCTATGGTTTTCTCTTCCTGCGACAAAAGGCTCTTGCGGGCTTTTACGCGGCTTCTTATATCATCCTTGTTCATTTCGTCGTTTCAATTTGTTGTGAACCGGCAGGTGTATCCTGCGGCCTTATCGGGAAAGCCGCGCCTCCGTCGAGTAATTCTGTAACGGCACGTTTCACGTTGGCATCCATGGTGTTGGCGATTGTGAAATATGCGTTGTAGTCGAGTGCGTCGCGGGCAATCAGGGCTTTCAGTTGATTAACAATCAGGTCGTGGGAAATGTTGATGTAGTACCAGCGGGCGGAAACCCCGTTGCGCGACGCGTAGTTGACGAATTGCCGGAGCAATGTGTCATCGGCCGGGAGGAGCCTCAGCAGCTCTTCGGTCGATTTTATGTTTTGGAATTCCTCGCGGTGGGCGTCCACATAGTCAAACGCGAATTTGTGGAGCAGTCCGGCATTTGCCACATTGATATAATATGATGTTATGCCCGATGTGTCGTTGGGGACGAATATGTCGGGCATGATTCCACCGCCTCCGTAAACCGTGCGGCCGGCGCGGGTGAGGTATTCAAGGCTTTTGTCAAGCTTTATGGAGTCCTGGCTGAACATCTCACCACGGGCATAGCGGTCGAGGATGTCGTGGTCATATTTGCTTGAGTTGGAGTAGTCCTTCTGTATGCAGCGGCCTGACGGGGTGTAGTAGCGCCCTACGGTAAGGCGGATGGCGCTGCTGTCGGGGAGCACCGACTGGTGCTGTATCAACCCTTTGCCGAATGAGCGGCGTCCCACGATGAGTGCGCGGTCGTTGTCTTGCAGCGCGCCTGCAAGTATTTCCGACGACGATGCCGAGAATTCGTCGAGAAGCACCACCACCTGGCTGTCGCGGAAGTTGCCAGTCCCGTCGGCAATCACCTCTTTTGTGGAATAGAAATCGCGTCCTTTTGTCGACACTATTGTCTCACCTTTTTCAAGGAACTCGTTGGCCATCATGAATGCTATCTCCATGAATCCCCCTGTGTTGCCACGGAGGTCGATAATGAAATCCTGTGCCCCGTCGCGTTTCAGGTCGTTGAGCGACTGCCAGAACTCGTCGTAGGTTGTGCGGCCGAATTTGTTGACCTTTATGTAACCGATGCCGGGGTTCACTATATATGCGGCATCAATCGATGTCACGGGGATGTCGCCCCTGGTAACGTCGAATTTCAGCGTCTTCTTTGAAGTGGGTCGTTTGATGCCTAGTTTTACTTTGGTATCGCGTTCGCCGCGCAGTTTTTTCAGCACCTGTTCCTGTGTGATGCCTATACCGGCCACGATTTCGTCGTCGACCTTCACAATGCGGTCGCCTGCCATCATCCCGACTTTTTCAGCCGGGCCTCCCGAAATCACCTCTATAACCGTGATGGTGTCGTTGTTGAGCATGAACTGCACGCCTATGCCGCAGAAACTGCCGTCGAGTTCTTCGTTGACCGACCTGAGGTCTTTTGCCGGGATATAGGCGGAATGCGGGTCAAGGTTGGTAAGCATGCTTGGCAGGGTGTGTTCGAGCAGGCTGTCGAGGTTCACCTCGTCCACATAATCTTTCCTGATAAGGTTGATTATGGTCTGGAATTTCTTCTGGGTAGGGGTCGGGCCGCTTTGGCTGTTGAGCATGTCGCCTGCGAGAAATCCCAACACGAACGTCAGTGCCACTGTGACGGGCACCCATACCGATGCTTTGTTCAAATGCTTCATTATTGTGTATGCTCCCCGGTCATTGCCGGTGCTTTGGCGTTTTCTATATTGTTTAAGGCTTGGTTTTGGTATCGCGCTTTTGCTGGTTTGCAGTTTTGCCTGGTTGATGTTTATGTCGTCGCATCGGGCGCTAGTTCCGGAACGTGCACGCATTCCACCCCTGCGCGTCGCAAAAGCTCTATCCCGTCGGTTATTCGGTAAAGCTCATGGTAGACCACCCGCTTTATCCCGGCCTGGATTATGAGTTTTGAGCATTCCATGCATGGGGAGGCGGTGATGTAGAGTGTGGCGCCGTCCGAGGAATTGTTGCTGCGCGCCACCTTTGTGATGGCGTTTGCCTCGGCGTGGAGCACGTAGGGTTTGGTTATGCCGGCCTCGTCCTCGCACACGTTTTCGAATCCCGACGGGGTGCCGTTGAACCCGTCGGAAATAATCATGGAATTTTTCACGATTATAGCCCCCACCTTGCGACGTTGGCAATAGGAGTTTTCTGCCCATATTTCGGCCATGCGCAGGTAGCGCCGGTCGATTACGGCCTGTTTGGCCGCTTCATGCCGGTCGGAATCAGGGTGTTTATGGTCTGTAGGAGTCATTTCCATTAAATTAATTTGCAAATTTACAAACTTCACGCAACATAACGGGATAGGAAGCTGTTGAAATTTTGTCTGAATCAATAAAAAGTCTGAACGGCATCCAAACGCTCCTGGCAAAGGGCGTTTTGATGTAGCCGGGTTTAGTTAATTGGATGGAATATATGTTAAGGATAAAAAATGTTAACAGGGGAAGCGGTGGATTGTATATAATCTCGCAATGTAAACGCTTGTAGGTCAACAAATTACCCCCCCCTAGTTAACGTGCTGATATACAGGTGGTTGTGCATGTTCTTTTGGTTAATAAGTGCAAAACCGGGGTGGGGTTGCTTTGCCGGACATCCTTTAAATTTTACTTTTGTGGATTGAAACTGGATACGTATGCCATGCAGCCTTATGGCAGGATGGTTTGCGTTGCGGCACTTCGGTTTTGGAAGCTGTCTCCGAGTGGAAACTCCTTTTGTTTCCGGATTGCCGTCTCCCTCATGATTAACCCTGGTAAACTATGTCACACATACATTCATATAGGTACGTTTTTCCAACTATGAAGAAAATAAAAGAACTCTTTGCGACCCTTGTCGTGGCCGCAGGGACTGTTTTCACTGCAGGTGCATCAGGCAACGATGTGGCAATAAAGACCAACTTGCTCTATGATGCGACACTTACCGTCAACCTCGGGGCCGAAGTCGCGGTTGCCCCGCGTTGGTCCGTAGACCTTTCAGGAAACCTTAATGCCTGGACTCTTTCGGGCGGCAAACGGTGGAAGCACTGGCTTTTGCAGCCCGAGGCGCGCTACTGGTTCTGTGATGCCATAGCCGGTCATTTCGTCGGGGCGCATTTGCTCGGAGGCCAGTATAACGTCGGCGCCCTGTCGCACGGTTTCGAATTTCTCGGCACCAATTTCAAAAACCTCGAAAATTCCCGTTATCAAGGGTGGTTTGCCGGAGCCGGCATAGCCTATGGCTATTCGTGGATGCTCGGCAAGCACTGGAACCTTGAGGCCGAAATCGGGGTAGGGTATATCTACACTCGTTTCGACCGTTATCCGTGCACCGAGTGCGGTTCGAAACTTGAAGAGGGTCGTCATCATAATTATGTAGGCCCGACGAAAGCGGCCATCAACCTAGTCTATGTATTCTAATCCTGAGTAAGCTATGAATAAGATATTTTCCGGGATACCGGGTATGTTCTGTGGAATCGTCATGATGGCGTCGGCACCATCGGCAACGGCTGCCATGGCGGCGCTCGATTCGGCGAGCATAACCCTTGGCGACGTGCGCGTGGAGCGTTCCGAATCCTTCCTTAACTGCGGCTTCACCATGAAATTCGACGGCATCGACATCCCGTCGAACAAGGAGCTGCGTCTTAATCCTGTAATCGTAGGGGCCGACGGCACCGAAGCGCCCCTTCCGGCGCTTATAGTGGCCGGGCGCAACCGCTATCTCCAGGCTATGCGCCATGAAGAGCTTTCCGACAGCCTGAAGCTCTATCGCTTCCGCGAGGGGATGAGCATCCCTTATTCCACACAGCTTGCCTACCAGCCGTGGATGGAGACTTCAAACCTCGTTATCCGCGAACGTGTGGCGGGATGCTGCAATGAGACCTCAAACGAATATCTGCAACCGGTGGAGGCCCTGGATTTCCGCACACGCACCTTTATGGCGGTGCCTCTTTACATAGTGCCGACGGCCGAGGCCGTGAAGACACGCGAACTTCGCGGACGCGCCTTTGTCGACTTCCCGGTGAACCGCACCGAAATCAATCCCGACTATCGAAACAACCACGTGGAACTCGCTAAAATACGCGCGTCAATCGACTCAGTGCGTAACGACCGCGATGTTACCATTACAGCCCTTTCAATCAAAGGCTTCGCTTCGCCTGAGGGTTCGTGGAACAACAACGTGCGCCTGGCTAAAGGGCGTACCGAGGCGTTGAAAACCTATGTGGAGACCCTTTATCATTTCGAACCCGGATTCATCACGACTTCTTATGAACCCGAGGACTGGGATGGCTTGCGCGAGTGGGTTGAAAAATCAAACATAGAGAACCGCGACGGAATCCTGTCGATAATCAACAGCTCGCTGGCTCCCGACCCGCGTGATGCCAAAATCCGTTCCACCTATCCGAAACAGTATGCGTTCCTGCTGGCCAACGTTTATCCCGCGTTGCGTCACTCCGACTATAAGATTGACTATACAATCCGTTCCTACAGCGACCCCAAGGAGATTATCGAGGTGCTTTACACACGTCCGCAGAACCTCAGCCTACAGGAATTCTTCACTGCGGCCTCGACGCTCGAACCGGGTTCGCAAACCTATAACGACCTTTTTGAAACAGCCGTGCGCCTTTATCCCGATTCGGAAGTCGCCAATCTCAACGCGGCATCGTCGGCAATACAGCGCGGCGACTATGAAGGGGCTGCACGCTATCTTGACAAGGCCGGTGAAGCTCCCGAAGCCATCTACAACCGTGGCATAATCTCGGCACGCCAGGGCGATTATGAAACCGCCCTCGGATTCTTCGAACGTGCTGCCATGCTGCGTGTAGCCGATGCCCCTGCCGCAATCGAGCAGGTGAAGAACCTCATGAAGTGATGCGTTTACGCATCACCCCCAAGGATATAGTTTTCGTAGTACGATAAGACGGTAACAGTGTGTCTTGCATGCATGTCGTTCCTTCAACGGCATTACTTCATGCAGGTAGGCTGCGGCCGCTTATTACTGGGAAAGCTACGTCCGTCCTCATAACCTTTGCTATTTCCAATGGTATTTATAACCAATCATTTATAGGACATAACCCAAATTTGTAATTTATAATCTAACAATATCCAATTAAATTTCAGAGCAATGAAAAAGACGAAATTCTATCTTGGAGCCATCGCGGTAATGCTTGCCAGTGCCATGGCATCGTGCTCGGCCGACGATCCCATTGAAGGGAATGGCAATGATGGCCAGGAGATTATCGACAATGGCGAGGCTGTCTACATGACAGTTAACGTGCAGCTCCCTGTTGCAGGAAGCAACGGCCGCAGCACAACCGAGAACCCCGACGACGATTATTCCACCAGCAGCAATGGCACTGAAGTGGGAAAAGACCGTGAAAACACCGTAAGCAACATGCTTATAGTGCTCGCACGCAAAAGCGACAACGGCTTTATCACATTCGGCGAGGTCAACAGCGCCTCTAACATCGCTCTGTCGACCAACAAAACATCTCTGCGGGCAACTTCCAAGTTCTCGAAAACCGCCATTGCTGCCTACTACAGCAATCCGGCCTTCTCACAGGAGATCAACCTGTTTGTGATCTGCAACTACACGGATGAAATCGTTGCCAAGTTCAAGGAAGGCGTGGCTCCATTGTCGAATGCATGGCTCAATGAGGTTTGCGAGGTTGTGGAGAGCAAGTCGACAAGCAAGAACACCACAATCTGGGCGGAAAACAACTTCCTTATGACCAATGCCGTGATTGCAGCTAAGAAACTCCCGGCCACAATCAAGGACTGGGATGCCTACACCTCGGAAAGAACTCCTCTGGATCTGTCGCTTAACGTGTCGACCCCCTCAGGCGAATATCTTGCCAACAACGGGGCTGTGCGTGTGGAGCGCGCTGTTGCCCGTTTCGACTTCCGCGACGGTCATCCCGATGCTGATGCTCCGGCAAACACCTATCATGTTGTTGCCACAGTGCTTGGCGACGATCCCGATGCACAGCCCACCAATATTGTCGACATCCGCCTCGACCGCATGGCACTGGTGAACATGAGCAACAAGTTCTATTATTACCGTCGTGTCACCCCCGGCGGCATCTGCATGCCCGAGTTGCCTTTCGGCCTGTCCGGTGTGACCGGTAATTATGTTGAAGATGTGGATTTCGCCACAAAGCGTCCCGGTTTTGATGCGTTCAACTATCCTCTCTTCAATCCTGAAAACAACAAGGTTGACGAAATCGCACGCGAGCAGTGGGATTCCTATCTCATATCTGATGTGCTTGAAAACGACAAGGATGAATTCGGCGACAAGAGATATCACATCTGGCGCTATGTGACTGAAAACACCGTAAACAATACGAGCCGTATGACCGAGGGCCTCTCGACCGGCGTAGTTTTCAAGGGTAAGATGATTCCCACAGACGCTGCTCGTCAATCGGACGATGAGGGAGTGAAACATCTTGCCGATGTGCTTGACTACAAGGCAGAAGGCCTGAGTCATAACACTAACGCCGACCCGATTCTCTACACTTTCGGCGGCAATCTTTATGTGACCTGGGAGAACGTGCGCAAGGCTGCCATCAAGGCTGCCACTACCACCGAGGGCACCGTGATAACCACCAACGCCTTCTATACGGCAGTGTTCGGTACAGCGACAGTAGAAAAAGATGCAGATGGCAACATCCCTACTTCCACAGACACGAACAGCCCTGACTATAAGTGGGCGCAGTGGAACAAAGCAGGGAAACCTTCTGACCACCTGTTGCAGGAATTCAAGAAAGCCGCCACAACCAACGGCATCACCCTTTATCAGTCGAGCGAGGATGAAAAAGACGGCTGGGGCTACTATTGCTACTATTTCTACTGGAACCGTCACAACGACAATGGAAACAACGGCGTGATGGGCGACATGGAATTCGGAGTTGTGCGCAACAATGTTTACAAACTCGCGGTTACCAACATCAACCGTCTGGGTCATCCGCGCCTGTCGGATAACGATCCCGATCCGGAAAATCCCGACAATCCCGATGAGTCGGGCGATGTTTACATCTCCCTCAGCGTGGAAGTCATGCCCTGGACTGTCCGCGAGAACAATATCGAATTCTGACAGGCAGATGCACATCACAATCCCCTTCGATGGGAGGGGATCGGATATGCAGCGTTCACTGCTTGCTTTTGAAAATGCATTTTAAACATTAAACAGCTTCCAATACACAAGCATGTTTAACGGTAAACGAAATCTGATCAACAACCTCATGGGTGCGGCGCTTTGCGCCGTAGCCATGGGGCTACCCCTTTCATCGTGCAACGATCTTATCTACGATGATCTCGATCCTTGCCCCTATGGCGTGTCGCTGCGGTTTGTCTACGACTACAACATGGAATTCGCCAATGCGTTTCCAGCTCAGGTGGATTGCCTTACGCTGTATGTCTACGACGGCGACGGCAAATATGTCACCACCCGCACTGTCACAGGGCCTGAATTGCGCGATGAAGCGTACCGTATGACGCTCGACCTCACCCCCGGCGACTACCGCTTTGTGGCGTATGGCGGCATGGCGTGTGACGAAAGCTCGTTTTCGATGGTGGAGACACCCGATTTCGGAAGCCTGACCGGTGACAGGCGAGTGCTTATTGACCGTTCGCAGGTCAATGCCAACGTTGCCAGGCAACGCAAGCTTCACGACCTGTTCTGGGGAGAGCTCTCTCTGACATCGGCCTATCCGCAACCCGAAGGCACTGTGAAAATGATGAAGAACACCAACAACATCCGTGTGGTTCTTCAGCAGGAATTCGGCGGCACCGTGGATGTTGACGATTTCGAATTTGAAATCACCGACAACAACGCGTTGCTGAATTACGACAACACATTGATCACCGATAATGTGCTGCCACTCACCTATACGCCCTGGACTACCGGCCAGAGCCAGACCGGTGTGTCGATTACCGGCTCGCAGGTGCAGCCTGTGCCGGTGATTGTGGCATACGCCGAGATGAGCACTTCGCGACTTGTGGAAAAGAGCAGCGCACGCCTGGTTATCAGGCGCAAGGCCGACGGCGAAGCAATCGTTGATTTCCCGTTGGTGAAATATCTTGAACTGCTTTGCAGCGACTACTACAAAGAGCCGCCGTTCAGTCTGACCACACAGGAGTATCTCGACCGCGAAAGCAGCTATGAGCTGTTTTTCTTCCTGCGGCCCGACAACTCCTGGCTCGACACCCGCATCGTGATCAACGACTGGGTGGTGAGAATTAACGATATAGAGGTTTGACACATTGTGGGCTGCCGTTGCCGCCGCGCGCGTCGCAGCGATATGTGCATTCCCGATGCCGACCGATATAAAACGCAAAAACTCTCCGATTACCGGGGGAAGGAATCTTCTACGGAATGCCGAGGGCATCTGTGCCACGGCATTACCGCAAACAAAATCTGACAGGGGAGGATGGGGCCCGACTTCGATTTCTGAACATTGCAAAATGATTTTAAGAACTCAAAACATAATACGCATAACCCGTGTTGCAGCCATTTCCTGGATGCTGTTGCTTGGCGCGTGCTCCGATTCGGCCGACGAGGCTGAATGGATGCGTCCCGACACTCCGGGGGCTGGCAGTGTGGATGATGAAACCTCGTCGTGCACGCTGGGCCTGTATATCAGGATGGGCGATTCTGCCGGGAAACAGGATTCCCGCGCTGCAACTCCCCCCGACAATGGGCACTACCTTCCGGGGACGGGCTATGAAAACTATATATACATCGGCGGTGAAACCCCCGATCTGAGGGTTTACCTTTTCAATCTCGACGACAAACTGATTGCGGAAATCGCCGAACCAAACTTAAATGCAATGGCGGCTCCGGGGAGCGGCGTGGTGACATATTCAATCACATTCCGTGTTGACGAACTGATTCCCGACTGCTACGAGCAGCCTTCGTTCAAGGTGGTGATGCTGGCCAACTGGCGCACCTATCCTGCCGCATCCTCACTGGAAGCCGGGGTCACCACAATTGCCGACCTCGTGGAAAGCGCCGAGGGGATAGCCGATTACTCCCCGGCACCTGCTGTGCTAGGATTGAACGACCGCTTGCCCTTTTTCGGGGTGGCACAATACAATAATGTCAGGTTCCTCCCCGACGAAACCACCTTTGCCGACGAGTCGCTTTGGCTTCTGCGAGCCTACGCCAAAATCGAGGTGTGGGACAATGCGGAGACTGTCACGCCAATCTCGGCCGTGCGCCTTGTGGGGCACAACACACGTGCCTACAAAGCCCCGCTCGGGGTGACGCACCAGGATCAGTATGTGAAATTTGACTACGACAACGATGCTGATTTCGTAACCACTCCATCGTTGCCCGCCGCAAATCCCTCCGTGTGGGAAACCTCCGAGCCTATGACATTTGAGAAACGTGCGGCCGACGGCCATTTCGTGACCTACGTGCCCGAATACCGCAACATAGGCACTGACGGCACCGAACGAGCCGACCGATGCTATCTGCAGGTAACCTACAAGGATGGCAACACATTCGATGTCCCATTCCGATATGGTGCAGGCGCTCCGTCGGGCACAACCCCTGGCTCCCCCTACAACCTCCTGCGAAACTACTGGTATAAGTTTATTTGCAAACGCAACGTCTCCGAAATGACATGGAGTGTGGATGTGATGCCTTATGGGGAAGTGCTTCTTGAACCTGATTTCGGCATAAAACCTTGATACTTGATATTTGTAAAATGAAAATCGCAAAACAGATATATTTGGTATTGTTCCTGCTGGCCGCAATGTTCGCATCGTCGTCGTGCGTGGATGATTTCGGACGCGAAGAATTCATTCCCCCAGGTGAAAGCGAAATCGCGGTCACCGTCGGGTTCAAGAGTTTCACTCCGGCTTTGGAGAACCGCCGTTCGGCCGGCGATGCCATAAAGGCTATCAACACGCTGTGGGTGGCAGTCTATAATGTGGACGGCACACTGGTTCAAAAACTTCCGATTACGGATTTCACCGTCAACGACATCCGTCCCAACGACCGTCCCGACGACGTTGCTGGTGCCGAGGAGCAGACAGGACATGCAGAGTTCAAGATGCGTCTCAATAATGGGCAGTATAAAATCTATGCCGTGGCCAATGTCGACCTTTCGGATAAGGATGTTAGCCGCGAAGAATATCTGAAATCACTTTCACTGACGTGGCAGACCGATGATGTTGCTAAAAACTCGCAGATGTTCGGCTGGTTTTCGCAGGACGAGGATATGGAGCATGACGCATCCGATTTCGATGCGCCTGTGGTGACTGTGAAAGGTTCCGGATCGATGCATGCCTGGGTGGTGCGTGCCGCGTCGAAACTGACTATTGTCTACGACGGGTCGGGGCTTAACGAAGGTGTGTTCGTTTATATCAAAAAGGCTCAGATAAAGGATATACCGCTGACGTGCCCTCTCGGGGCATCAAACCGTCCCGGCCTTCCAGGCGATCCGACTGAGGAAACAGAACTTATCGACGGTGAAACCCTTCCTTATTATGAAGGGGATGTAGAGCCTGATGATGAAACGTTTGAATATAATGCGGATTATAAGAACCGCATAACCCGTGGCGGGGGACTTATAGGGAGCCATGATGAAAAGGCCGAAGCGCTGTATTTCTATGAAAACGTGCAGCCCAAGGGGGAACAGGGAACGATGTCGGATAAGCGCCAGGATGTGACAGGCGCCAATAAGCAGGTTTCATATCCTGACGGCGGCAATATCAATAATGCAGCATGGAAAGATGCCCGACCCTATGGCACATATGTGGAGATAACAGGATATTATGTGTCGATAAACGCGAACCATGTATCCCGTGGGTCGATTGTGTACCGTTTTATGCTTGGAAAAAACGTCATAGATGATTATAATGCAGAACGAAACCATCATTATAAGTTGACGATGAAATTCAACGGCCAGGCAAACGATGTGGATTTCCATATCCAGTATCGTGTGCCGAAGCCGAGTATCAACGTGCCTAATCCCTATTACATATCATATCTCTACAACCACTCTATGATGCTGCCCGTGTCGATTTCATCAGGCACGAAAAAGGTGGCACGCGTCACCGCCAATATCAAGCAGAACCGTTGGGCACCGGAAGGTGCCGCAGGCACACATTCCACTCCGCCAGAAGCCACAGCCGTATATTGGAATGATCCGGCTGTGGATGATGCAAATAATTTCCAGTGGAATGGTTTCCTGTCGTTGCGTAAAACCGTAGCCACAGTTCTCACAAATGATGGTGGGATGACAAACCAGTCATATTATAATAATAACCATCGTGGGCAAAGAGCTTATAATAATATGGCAGAAGGTGTGCATGATTCACGCGACGACTGGTCGGGGGCTTTGGAGGATGATACTTATGTGGTTGATATCGATGATGCCAAATCCGACAGTTTGGTTTATCACTTGCAGTTGCCTATGTACACCCGTGCCAAGCAGATGATTGCGTCCACAGGCTATACTGGGAATAACCCCTATGTAGCATATCAGCGCAAGGCGGTGGTCACAGTGAATGTGTGGTTTGAAGGGAATGAGAACAGCGTCACCCCTGATTTGACTGATGATGTGACAATTTATCAAGTACGGCGTATAGTGAACCCAAAGGGTATATACCGCTCGTCGGGTAATACGGATCCGTTTCATGTCACCTTGCGTTATCTCCCGCGTGAGGATGCCACAACCTTTGTTGATTTGGAATCCGAAGGGGAGTGGCGCGCGAAAGTGGTGCGTGGTGACCGCGGTGTCATAACCTTGAGTAAATCGGCAGGTGGCCGTGCCGGTGAAATTGTAGAGGGATCGACAGGTTCAAAATGTGATTTTTATGTTAACTTTACCGGTAAGGATGGATGCGCTATCATACGTGTAGAATATCACAACTATTCGTGCTATCATCTGATTTTTGTGCGTAAAGGCTATGAGCCTATAGCATTGCTTTCGGGGGGTGCCAAATGGCATTGCGGAAACCTTAGAACCCGAAACGAGGAGGTCGACAATCCGATGGATGAAGGCTCGTTGTTCAAATTCGCCAATCTGGAGTATCCAATCGACGCTTCCTCAAACGTCAACGATCACACACCGTGGTCATACACGGTGCAGGTTTCAGATTTCAAAGATCCTTCCTCCACAAAGTTCAATATCGCCACCGATGGCTACACTGTCTGTGCCGAATCGGATAAGAAACTGTGGACTGACTTCTACGGCCGCAACAGCCAAGCGAAATTTTCCGATGAGGCCATGAGTGTGAAAGGCAGAGTTGCGGAATTCACCGATTTTAACAAGTTGAAAGAGAGCGATGATATCGGTCAAGGGTTCGGTGTGCTTTATGCCGACGGTGCAACGGAATGTGCGAATAATGTTGTCGAGGCATATGGTTATCGCTGGAACCGGGATGACAAAAATAAATGCGGCATGCGTGGTGTGTTCGTCTACAACCTTTCAGGGACTGACGACCAAAATGACAGTGAGTTCAGCGGAAGGCATATTTTCTTACCGATAGGAAATTCCGGTTATGGCCACCGACGTCGTTCTGGAATCAAGCAGAGTGATAATTCTGCTGGTAATCCGTTTGGCAACTGGGGTGGGGTGCTTCGTTATGCTGTCAGAAACGAGTTCTATCCTATGCCTGGTATCAATGACCGCCCGTTGTTTTATGATTTGTGGCGTCGTCCGGGTGCTGCGTATTATCTTAATTCCCGGAATGGCAAGAATGTGGGATGGGACATAAATTATTTCACCTTTGATTTTACTTCTTTAACAAGCGATAACCTTATACAGCAGTTGAATCAAACCACGGATGCCACCGTTCCGGGAGTTGCGGCCCCTTACAATGCCAATACGTCGGCTGCATTTGTGCGTTTGGTTGAAGATTAGCAGCGATTGCATGGGCGGATTTTGGGGATGCGTAAAGATTTCGTAATTTTGTACGAGGTGGCGACATCAAGTTGTCACCTTGTTGTTTTTTTAGTTGATTGAGCGATGATTATGGGAGGAGGTAAAAGAGCGCTGTTTTTTGCGGGGATTGTATTGGGACTTTCGGGCTTTGCAGGTGGAGCTGTGAAGGAGCTGCCGCTGCCCGATGTGCCTGCGGAAATGAAAGCGCCCGGAGAGCGGGCGGCATACATTATGCGGCATTTCTGGGACGGGATGGACTGGGGCGACACAACGATGACGCGCAACGAGGCGTTTCTTGAGCAGAATGCGGTGAATTTTTTCAGCCTGTTTCCGCATGCCGACTCCCTGGCGGTGAGCGCGGCCGTGGATACGCTGCTTGTGCGTGGCAGTGCCGACAGTGTTGCTGTGGAGATTCTTTCCGGGCTTGCGGGTCAGTATCTGTATGAGCGTGAATCGCCGGTGTGGAATGAGGCAGGTTATGAAATAATGGCACGCGAAATGCTTGCATGCGCCGCCTTGCCGCCCGAAGAGCGTTTGAGGATAGAGGCACGTTTGGAGGGGTTGGCAAAGAACCGTCCGGGCATGCCGGCAACTGATTTCGGATTCGTGGCACGCGACGGCTCCCGCAGCACGCTCCATGAAACCGTCGGGGGGACGGATAAGTGCGTGCTTGTGTTTTACGACCCTGACTGCGACAACTGCAACAATCTTGAGCGGCAACTCGCGGCCGACCGCCGGATATCGGAGGCGATAGCAAATGGCGCGCTTAAGGTGATGCTAATCACCCCGTTTGCGGTTGATAACCCGGTTTGGCGCCGACATGCCGCCACCCTGCCTGAAACTTGGGCCGTGGGTTATTCGCCCGAAGGGGCTGTCGACACCGGCGAACTATACGATTTGTTGTCCATGCCCACAATCTATCTCTTGTCCCCGTCGCCTGTTGTGCATACCCGTAACGCCTCACCGAAGCAGATACAGTTATTTGTGTCCGATTGCGAATGAGGATGAAAAACTGGATTTGGGGCCAGATTGCGTTGATGCTTAAAAACAGGTCACGGCAGACGCATCTTAAATAAACTTAACGGCTGTCAACCAATATAAATCGGTTGACAGCCGTTAATTCTGTATGACAAACACCAACTCTCCCATAGATTTTTTCTCGTCCATAAGTGACCCTCGCGTGGAACGCACACAGGGCGAACAACCTGTTGCCCGCGCAGGAAAAGGTTGCAGGAAAGAGCAACGAGATTAAAGCCATACCTGGACTTCTCCGCATACTCGAACTGAAAAACTGCATAGTCACAATCGACGCGATGGGCTGTCAGAAAGAGATTGCAAGGACGATAATAAAGCGTGGAACTGCAATATCTGATATTCGAGAAGTCGAATAAAGACGAAAATGAAAAAAATAGCTAAACAAGTGCAAATATAACATCTAATATTCAATACTTTATGTGGTATCAGATTCGGGAATGACTTTTTAATTTGTCTTAATTCGTTGCAAGTTTCCTCGGGATATATGGGAACATATTTGGGAATTTATTTACCTTTGTCATGTAATCAAAAAGGTATAGCAAATGAAAATTTCCGTCTATCTGAAAAAATGTTCTGCGACCACTTCAAACATCTGCTTCCGGGTACGGGAGAAGAACGTGGACATCAAAGTGGTTTCCCCCATTGCGGTCCATGACAAGTATTGGGATGCCGATACCTTATGTTACAGGCGAACTACTGCAGTGACGGCCATTGAACAGAAGCGGGTGCCCGAACAGATCGCCGCCATCATCGAGAGAGCGGAAAAGACCTTCTCGGAGAAGGCTGACGGCAAGTGGATGAAACAGGTCATCGAGGATGTCCTGCATCCAGCGCGGGCTTTCGAGCGTGATCACCCGAACCTGCTCCACCGCATCCACGAGTACCTGGAAAAATATGACGGCGCGGAAAGAACCAAGGAGCACATTGTCCGCTTCGAGCGAACGATGACCAGGTATCACGAGTACCGGCGTGAATTATTGGGCGATACTGACTTCACGCTCTTCGTTGAAACTGTCACCCTGGGGCAGATGAACGACTTCAGGGAGTACGTCGCCAACGAGTACCTGCTCCGCCAGGAGTATCCTGACTTTTATACTCCCCGTATGCTCATCAACCACAAGCCCAAGCCTCTATCCAACACGACCGTCATCAATACCATGAACCTTTTCTGCACGTTCCTGCACTGGTGCAAGAGAATGAAGTATTCCGACAACGAAGTCTATGCTGTTTATGGCTGCAAGGAGCCGACCTACGGCGACCCGTTCTACCTCACATCGGAAGAGAGGAATGTCCTGTACGACGCAGACTTGAGCGACTGCCCGAAACTGGCTGTCATCCGGGACATTTTCGTGTTCCACTGCTATGTCGGTTGCCGTGTCGGTGATCTCTACAGGATGACCAAGGAGAACATCAAGGACGGTTTTTTGGAGTATATGCCTCAAAAGACCAAGAAGTGTCAGGCGAAAACCGTCAGGGTCCCATTGCATGAAAAGGCGGTCAGAATACTGGAACGCTATAGCGGGAATACCGGCAAGCTGCTTCCGTTCAAGCCCATCAATACTTACAATCTGGGTATACGGGAACTGCTGAAACATTGTGGCATTGACCGCATGGTCACCATTCTTGACACGCACGGCTACAACACCGTGCAGAAGCCCTTGTACGAGGTGGCCAGCAGCCACACGGCACGCAAGACCTTTGTAGGTAACCTGTACCGGCAGGTTCCGGACCCCAACCTGATAGCCTCCATGTCAGGCCACGTGGAAGGCAGCAGGGCCTTCCGGCGTTACCGGACGATAGATGATGACATGAAACGAAAACTTGTTGAAATGATAAACTGAGGAGGATATATACATGAAAGTAACAGCATTTATCAGAAAGACATCGGCGAAAAACAACGTGACGGATCTTGCTCGGGTCTATTTCCGTGTCCGGGATATCGGTGGTGTGGACATAAAGGCCGCGAGCGAGCTGTCCATCAACCCGAACCATTGGAGTCCGGAGAGGCAAGGCTACAAACCACGTGTGGCTCTTGTCTCGGAAGAGAAGAAGAACGCTCTCGACAGGGATATCCAGCAAATTACTCACCTGATTACCAGGGAATACAGCCGTGGAGTTGACGGGAACTGGCTCAAGGGACTGATAGAAGAATACCATCACCCCAACATCAATGCAAGGGGCGGCAACAAGGCTGACGAATACCTGTTGTCATACCAGATACAAAAATATGTTGACGAGACCCCACTCTCGTTCGAGAGCCGAAAACATCATCTTGACAATCTCAACAAGGTACTCCGTTACGAGCGTTTCCGCCATGAGGTCATGCACCAGAGGGGCTTCCATCTTTGCATTGACTCCATCACGGCAGATGACATAAGGGATTTCAAATTCTGGCTGCAGGAGGAGCACAAGTATGTTGACATGTATCCCGTGTTTTACCAAAACGAGGTCCGCCGTAATGTCGAGCAGGTACGTTCCGAGAACAGCATGTCGGGAAGCCTGTACCGCATACGCACCGTCATCAAATGGTGCATCAAGCGTGGCCTTACACGAAATAATCCTTTCGACCAGTACCAGATCGCGCAGCCCATGTACGGAGACCCGTTCTACCTGACACTTGAAGAACGTGACAAGGTATATTATGCCGACTTAAGCGGCATGGGCGCCAGCTATCCGGTCTATCGTGACATCTTCATGTTCCAGTGCCTGATCGGCTGCCGTGTCAGTGACCTGAACCGGCTGACCAAGGCGAATATCGTGGACGGTTGCGTCGAGTACATCCCCCAAAAGACCAAGCTGGAGCACGCGGGCACGGTACGGGTCCCGCTTAACCAAAAGGCTTTGGATATACTGGGAAGGTACAAGGACCTGGAAGAAGCTCTGCTCCCGAGATTCTCGCATTTCGGCTACAACAAGAAAATAAAGGAGATTCTCAAATACGTGGGAATCGACCGCATGGTCAGGGTGCTCGACCCGAAGACGCGCGAAGATGTGGCAAGACCATTGTACGAGGTGGCCACCACCCACACGGCGAGGAAGACCTTCATCGGAAACCTGTACAAGCAGGTCAAGGACCCGAACCTGATTGCCTCCATGTCCGGGCACTCTGAAGGTAGCCGTGCCTTTGCCCGGTACCGCAAGATAGACGATGAAATGAAGAAGGAGCTGGTAAGCCTTCTGGATTGACCGTTCCTTTTTTCCACCTATCCTTTTATATCCACCGATAATGTAATATGAATATGGACGAGCAGAAGTTGACATACGAACAATTCAAGGAGGATATTCTCCAGTGGAAGAACACGCACCGTGAAGAATACAACCGCTTCTCGCGCCTGATGACAAACGGTGACGAGAGGCAGTATCTTGCCATCTGCAAAGCCATATTCAGGCAACTCCCCGGCATCAGGCGGGAATGGGAATTGTCCTGGAACGATGACAGCACGGATGGCCTTGCAAATATAAACATGCAGTTCGCGGAGAACGCGGTACCCGGGCAGATCGTGGAGCTGTACAGGAAACAGAGGGAGGAAAACAATCCTCTGCCCGACAACGTTCCGCCGGTCACATTCTGGGGCAGGATAAAGTCCTTTTTCAGTGGTAAATCTTCCAAGCCGGGTGTCACCCTTTCGGCACCGCTCGTGTTGAGCTGGCTGTATTACGGAAAGAGCTTCGAGGCGATGGTCTCCATGATAGAGAAACAGATGAAGAACCCGAAAGCTGACAATGCAGACAGGCTGGGCTGTTCCCTTGTCGTCAAGCAGATAATAAACGTATCCATCAGGAACGGTTTCCGAACTCGGGCAGACTGGGACAGGTATTTTGCCATGAACAACGCCATTGAAAAAGGCCATGTCGGCGAATGGGCCTTGCAGACCATCACGGCTGACATGGAAACCGATGAAGAAAGCAGGGATACGATTACAACCCGGACCGAAGACAGCGTCAGGGGGCCTGTTGTACAACGCGTGGCCGGAAAGAAAAAAATCCAGGAACGGCCACTCGCCGATTATCTTGATCACGAGAACAAGGAAGTTGTATTACATCATATCCGCGACTTTATTTCCGTCAATACAAGTGCCATTCATCAGGCATTACCGTTCTATGTATTGAAGGAGCTCGGTCTGGTTGCCGGTATGCATACAGCCAAGGAGTACAGCATGGGGCTGACATTGCAGTTCACGGATTTGCCGTCATTGAAAAGCGAGAGCGCCATACGGCAGTCGGTCGGGTTCCTGAGAACGGCAAAACATGTGATCAAGGACGGCAAAGACCAGATGGCACCCCTGATAGAGAGTGACGAGAACCGGGAATTGTTCCAGAAATTGGCACAGGCTATCAGTAATATCCCAGGTACAGGCACGATGGCCATTGCAGAGAAATAAGGCTAATTATAACCTTTTCACGTTGTCACACGGACTTATATTGTCATGACAATTTAAGACAAATCACTATATATCAATTACTTTCAATTCATATATAGTTTTGCACCGTCAATCCTTTCCCGAGGGTTGGCGGTGCTTCTCTTTTATAAGCCATCGGAAGCGGGGCACCAGGGAACTTTTGAAGATGGTCATCACAAACTTCAAAATTGATATTTATGATTACCATAGAGAGTCTGGTCGAGCAGGGAGCGAACGTGAAACTGGAAGTCACTCCCACTGACCTTAAAATGTTCGCTGAATCCATCGTGCAGCGTACCATCATGGCGCAACAGGAAGAACAGAGAGCCGCGATACTGCGTGAAGCGGAGGAGACTTATCTCAATACAAAACAGGTCCGTGAGTTGCTGAACGTGTGTGAGGGCACGCTCAACCTGTGGGCGAAACGAGGCTATCTCGTACCGGTCAAGGTCGGTAACAAGAACATGTATGCCAAATCTGATGTACGCCGGGTACAGACAGGCAACAAGTCCGAGAGTGTAACATCCTATTGCAAGAGAAAAAATGTGTGATATGGCAACCGGCAGGCTTGAACTGTGTAACAGAATCCGCATGGAGGCGGAGGATATTGAAAGAACGGGATTCCCGCTGGAGGTCCTGCCCCAGGCCGTGCAGTCTGTCATACTCGATATGGCCACATACGAGAACTACAAGATCGAGTTTATCGCGACGGCCATGTTGTCGGCTGTATCCGCGGCCTTGGGAGGCGCATACCGTATCCGCATCAAAGGAGATTGGCAGAGCAGCGGAGCGTTGTACGTCATTCTGGTAGGCAGGCCAGGACTGGGCAAGACCCCACCGCTGGAGGCCGCATATCGCCCGATCCGGAAACGTGACTATGCCCTTTTCAAGGTGTACGAGGCAGAAATGGAGGAATGGAAAGCCGCGGGAGAAAACGGGAAGAAACCTGTCCTGAAACGCACTGTAGTCTCTGATTTCACTCCCGAGTCGCTTTTACTGACCCACCACAATAACCCGAGAAGCGTGGTCATTCTGGTAGACGAGATTATGGGCATGTTCAATTCCGCCAACCGTTACACGAACGGGCAGCTCATAGAACAACTCCTGACCGCATGGAGTGGCGGGGCTTTGGATGTTACCAGGGTAAACTCCCCTGTTCCTGTACACATCGAGCATCCATGCATAAACATCATCGGAACCACGCAAACCAAGCGTGTACACGAGCTTCTGAAAAAAGGTTTCGAGGAAAACGGGCTGCTTGACCGTATCCTGTTCGTGATGCCCAAATCCCCCAAACTGTCATCCTGGAGAAACCGGGATGACGATGGGGAAAGGACATCCTTGGCTGCAGTCCGTTGGGAGAACATATTAAACAAGGTCCTTGCATTGGACTATGACACCGAAGCGGAAGAAAAAACACCCCACGTGCTGTCTATGGACAGGGAGGCCAGGGAATACTTCTTCTCCTGGTGGAACAGGAAGGTGGAGCGTATCAACCAGATAGAGGATGATGCCGAGGTGGACAGCCGGGAAATGAAACATCCGGCCCATGTAGCCCGTCTGGCATTGATAATTCAGGTTTTGCGCCACGCGTCCGGTGAAAGTCACCTGCAGTTTATAGATGTATCATCGGTGAAAGCCGCCATACGGCTGAATGACTATTTTGAAGAGTCATACACGCGTATCCGTTCTTTCGTGGCGAATGACGCCTGTGAAGACCCTCCCAAGGTGCTGCTGTCTATGTTGCCTGATACCTTTGATACAAAAACAGCAATAACTGTTGGAAAGGAACGGCAGTGCGTCAGCGAGCGGACTGTCATGAATTACCTGAAGGAGTTATGCCGCAGCAGGCTTCTCCGGAAATCAAAAGCCGGACATTACGAGAAAATCATGTATGATAAATCTGAAAAATCCAATGAAAGCGATGATAAATCATCCCCACGAAACTGCAACGGATGATCCCTTGTTGCAGCCTGCAGTCTTTGCAGTTTTGCAGTTTCGAGGACTGAAAAGGGGAAATTCCTGCAAGACTGCAAGAACTGCAAACTGCAAATGACGGTTTTCATTTGCAGAAACACGTAATTGACAACATTATGAACGAATATAGATTCCATCTTCAAAAATACAAACCGGGCAGCAAGACCGTCTGTCCGGGATGCGGAAGGAAGTCCTGCTTTACCCGTTATATCGACGAGGCGGGAGAGATTTCTTTCCCAGGATACGTGGGTAAATGCGACCACATCAACAGTTGTGGCTATCACTATTCCCCGAAAGAATACTTCCGGGACAATCCGTCAGCAAGGGAAATATCTGCTGACCACAAAATGAATGGCAGTGCATTTACGGCAGTAAGGTATGCAGCCAAACAACCGCCAACAGAACAAGAACCGGAGATTTCTTGTCTTCCCTATGATTGGGTGGAGCAATCCATGCGCGGGTACGACATCAACCCTTTGTACCGATACTTCTCCAAAGTGGCGGGAAAGGAGGAAGCCGGCAGGTTGTTCCATGTTTACAAAGTCGGCACGTCAAGGATGTGGAACGGTTCGACCGTGTTATGGCAGATAGATGTCAAGGGTAACGTGCGTGCAGGCAAGATTATGGGCTACGATGCCGTAACCGGGCACCGGATTAAAGAGCCTTTCAATCAAGTCAACTGGGTCCATTCTGTAAGAAAAGTGCCGGATTTTCACCTGAAGCAGTGCCTGTTCGGTGAGCATCTGCTTTCGGACACTTCCGCTGCCATGTCAGCCAAGCCTGTAGCCATTGTCGAAAGCGAGAAGACGGCACTGGTTGCCGCCCTGTTCATCCCTGATTTTGTATGGCTTGCCACCGGGGGAATGCACGGCTGTTTCAACAGTGAGGCCATGCAGGTGTTGAAAGAACGCGAAGTGATTCTTTTCCCCGATCTCAAGGCAACCGACGAATGGCGGCAACGGCTGCCGATGCTGGAGGCTGTCTGCAGGCGTGTCACCTGTTCCGACCTGCTGGAGAAGATGGCGACCGATGAACAACGTAGTCAGGGACTGGACATTGCCGACTTCCTGCTGATGGAGGACACGCCACAGATGGTTCTCGCGAGGATGATAGAACGCAATCCAGCGTTGCAGACCTTCATCGACATTTTCGGACTCGAACTGGTGGATGTAGGAAAGATTGAATGAAGGAGGCGCAATGGACAGCTCGCTGTCCCGTGAAAAAGGGGTTGTAAAATCCCGTAGCTTATTAGGGCATTTTCACCGTCTCCGCTTCGCGTCCGGCAGTCAAAAAGCCCATAAGCCGGGGAACTCCTCAGGCTCCCGGGTGTGCCTCCGGCTGTCTGACGGGATTTTACAACAAGAATAACAATAAAATAACGAACAGATATGAGTAATACACAATACGCTGTCTGCCACCTGCAGCGTGGCAGCGGCAATGACAGTGGAATGTCATGTCATATAGAAAGAAAGGATGCCAAGGGAAAGATTTATGTGCCGGTTAATGCTGATGCGGACCGGACACATCTCAACCGTGAGTTGGTCAGATTTCCCGATGGCGTGTCCAATCGCACCGAGGCGATACAGCACCGCATCGAGACCGCCGGGCTACGCCGCAAAGTCAGCAAGAACCAGACAAAGGCAATACGCGTAATGCTGACTGGAACGCATGAGCAGATGATGAAAATTGCCAATGATGGCAAACTGGACAGTTGGATCGATGCCAATCTTAAATGGCTAAGGGAAACTTTCGGAAACGAGAACCTTGTATCGTGCGTGCTGCACATGGACGAGAAGACCCCGCACCTGCACGCCACAGTCGTGCCCATAGTAACCGGTGAGCGTATCCGCAGGAAGCGGGAGGGCGAAAAGAAATATGAAACGAAGTCCGGACCCCGCCTGTCGGCGGACGATGTGATGCGCCGTACCAAATTGCATGAATACCAGAACAGCTATGCCAAGGCCATGAAACCGTTCGGGTTGCAGCGTGGAATTGTCGGCTCTACCGCCAAGCATCAGACAAACTCGGAATATTACAGGCAGCAGGTAATCCAGTATGAAGAGGATATAGCCAAGTTACAGGCCGATGTGGAGAAGGCGCAAGAAGGAAGGAACACCATCCTCGCGTGGTTCGGCAAGGGAGACCTTGCCAAGACAAAGAAGGAACTGGCAGACAAGGACAGGCTGATTGCCGAACTCAATAAACAGATTGAGGAACTTCAGGCAGAAAAGGTACGGTTGCAGGAACAACATAAATCAGAAATCGGAAAACTGCGAAACGGCTATCAAAAAGAAATAGACAAAGCCATTCATCAGGCGGAAGCAGCAGAACGGCAGTTCAAGGAGAAGGATGCACTCATAGACAGGCAGCGAAAGCAGATAAGTTTGCTTGACCGCAAGGCCAATTCCCAACGTTACAGCCTCTCGTCCGGTGCCGAGCTTGTACGTATCAATGTCTCAAACTATCGGAATCCGTCGCTTCACATCTGGACACGGGTCGGTGATGAACTTTTTGAGAATATCAAATTCCAGATAGACTATGATGTGGCCCAAAGACATTTCAACGGCCAGATCACGAACGAGGAGTTTGTCAACGCTGTATTTGATCCGCAGGAACAGGTAAATGGAAAACAGGCGGAATTGCTGGGTGCCGTTTTCACCCTTGCCGCTGGAGGACCGGCGGAAGTTCATGTTGGCACTGGATCTGGTGGCTCATCGTCTGACCTTCCGTGGGGTGAACAGAAAAACAAGCAAAGTTATCGGAAAAAATAAGCCTAAAAACCTTTTATGGAGTAGAATAGATGTAATTTTTCGTTATTCTAACAATCGTATGAGATTTTTTTCTTATCTTTATGTCCAAAATTTGACAATTCAAAAATCGTTCCAACAATGAGTAATTCTTTTGTAAGATACCTTTTAGAAGGAAATAATTACCCTTCAAATGGACAAGTTGTATTTGACTCTTCTGATCATATACGTTTCCAAAATGGACAAAATGTATCTGGACATAACTACGGATGTAATCGTCGACTCGTAATTGAAAAAAACATTCAAGGGGATGAAGGTTATACAGTTACAATGTATAATCTTGATGGAATACATCCGTTGTGGCAAAATAATGTGCAAATGGCTCCAAAACGTATGCATATAATAAATGTGGCTGGCAATATTGTACAATTACGAGGCTATGGTTTTGACATGATGGGAGCCTCCTTTGCAGACTATGGCGTCTCTCTTTTAATTGAAAATGGAGCCATTTCTCGAGCACAGCTCGATATGTATGACAGAAATATTAGTATTGTATATTTAAAATAATAGTAATTATCATTTTGGGGTTTATAAAATATTAATTCGTTATGGCAGAATTAGACATCAGGCAGCCGGAATCCAATATCTATAGCAACGTTGAAGATAGTGAAGTTCTTCCTTTGTTCGTAAGATATACCAGTGACGATGCCAAATTTCATGACAAAGATGCAACGGTATCATTTGAAGATACAGTTGCACAATTATCGGGTACCCACACATGCTACCTTATTCACCGTCGTCAAAAGGGACGAAATAAGGTGTATGAAGAACTCGCAATAAAGTTCGATGAACTTCCTTTTTGCATGACTGCACAATTAGCAAGGGATGAATACACCTTACGGGCTCCTCATTTCACACTCAAGAATATGGTCTTGCCTGAGGAAAAAGACCAATTTATAGTCAGAAAATGCGAAGTCCGTTTTGTTGATTTATATGAGGATTCATTCAAATTGATAAACGGAGTTGGTCCTTATTGGGTTGGTCATGTTCAAGAAATCACCCAATTCATGAAGGATTGTTTCTCGCTTCCGATACCCCCTATTGAGATTCAAATAGAAGAGGATAAGGAAATGTGGCAGGCATATCTTGATGGTCTTAACGCTTTATTGGAAAACAAGAGAGACTTGATCAAAATCCAACATGTCAGCAAACAAAAAGGAGGTTTACTTAAATTGGATTTTGACATGGATAGTTATGTTCAGAATCTTAGCAATGCCATTACTGAAGAACTTAAAGGAAAGTGTGAAGCAGAGGCAAACGTTTCTATCGACGATGGGGAATGTCTAATTACTTTTGATAGTTACCAATCAATCCCAGAAGATACTATTGAGAGTATAAAAGCCATTGGTAGAGACTATTGTTACCAGGCAGATTCAGAGCCAACAAATACCGTTAGTGGTAAAATTATCATAATTTCCGATTCCGAAGAGCTTGCTGGTATCACTTCTTCTATTGATGCAGAACTGACTGAATTCGGCGTTAACCTACAGAAAGATGAATCTGGAGAATTCCTTCTTACTTCTGACAAGGATATTGTTTACCTCCAGAAAATTGTTGATACTCACTACAAGGGAGTTGCAGAAGTTGTATGTACAACCAAGCTTGTCATGCCTTTAACTCCTTCTCCTGATTCTGTCGGCAGAAATAGTTTCTCAGATGATCTTCCTGAAGATGCGCAAGTTACTCTATATGGCAAACATTTTGTTGTTACTTCTAAGCGCCCTTTAGATACAGAACTTTCAATATTCAAAAAACTGCGTTTTGCAAGTTGTATGATTTCTGTTTCTCCAAAACAGATTGATACGAATATTGAAATTGAAGGTTCAAACATTAAAAATAATGCCTACACATGGATTGTCAATAATCCTTCAGAATTAGGCAAACTTGGTCGTTTGTTTAATTTAGTGAGAAAGAACTACTCAAATCAATATATTAGCAGCACTTATCACTATGCATTTGCTCCACAAATTGAAAAGTCAGTACTTGCTGAGCTAAAACTCAATAATTACGGAAAGACCTCTCTTTCAATTGATGTACCTCGGTCTTGTGTAATATTCTCTCCAAAATCACAGGAAGATTATTCAACTCTAAAGGAAGACATATTTGCACAACTTGATGAATCAATTTGTGCAGAGGCTCCAGAATATCAACCTACTGCAAAAATCGAGTTCCTTTGCGAGAATGAGGAGTACCGAAGAAGTGTGTTCGAGAAGGTCAACGTTGCATTAGCTGATAAGCGTAGTAATTTTACCACAAACAAATTGAGTAAGGACGCTAAGGAACTGAAATTTGCATTTAATTTCGAGGATATAGACGAAAGAGACAGCATTGAAACAATTATCGAGGAAGCCCTTGCGTCTATCCATGGAATAAAGATTCTGTATGACGGTAATAATAAGGGTATAACCCAGTGGTCGCTTTCTGAAGATCTTTCTTTATTACAGGAATTAGATCGCAAACTACAATCGGATTTCAGCAATGAGAATGTAAATTACATAAATGGTTCTCGTTACGATAAATTGAGCGAAGTGGATGAAGAAGAACTGGCTCATAGTCCATATTCAAAGGAAAGTATTATTCGCCGCCGCCGTCGTCAATATCTCCAGAAAAACAGTCTTGCTATTGGAAACTGTGTGCGAAGAACTAGAGACTATGCAATCATTGAGCCTAGTGAAGATATTCTGGAGTTATTGTCTTCCAAAGAGTTGAAGATTATAGCTGGTGATTATATTCAATTTCCTGCTATGGGTGAAACTATGGAATTGATGCGTCAAAGCAAGGCTATGAATCGTATTTTAAAGCCAGAGAGCAAATACAATCACAGACCTATTAATCCAAACTTGCCAAATTTCATTTTTGATCCAAAATATGCAGGAGAAACGATTGTAGATCTTAATGTAGCTATGGAGGACATTCGTTCTCATAAAATTGGAAATCTGAATGATAGACAACTTGAGGCTGTTACGAAATCTGTTCTTGCAAAAGATCTTGCACTCATCCAAGGCCCTCCAGGTACTGGTAAAACAACAGTTATTGCAGAAATCATTTGGCAGGAAATTCGTAAAAATCCAGATTGTCGAATTCTTCTTACATCACAGACAAACACTGCTGTTGATAATGCTCTTGAACGTTTGCAATCTCAAGCAGGCATTAGGCCTGTTCGTATCTTAGGCCGTCTTGATGAGCGAAAAATCAAGAATCTTGCACCTGAAGCTTTACGTTTTTCAACATCAATTATTGACACGTGGAGCCAAGACGCAACAAAATGTAATGATAATGCTGCAAAGATTTGGATGGATAGAATTGTATCCAAGATTTCTAATGATCCTAAATATTTGTCAGCGATAAGCTCTTGGAAGGAAGAGCTTGAAATCAAAGACAAGCATTCACGAACTGAATTTAGTCGGTTATATAAGAGCAATGTAAATCTTATTGCTGCAACATGTAGCATATGCGGTTCGCGTGATTTTATGGAATCATATTCTGACATGTTTGGCGGTAACGAGCGAACTGATATGTTCTTTGATGTTGTAATAATGGATGAAGCAAGTAAAGCAACGCCATTAGAAATGGCAGTACCTCTTGTTTTAGGTAAGAAAATCATTGTCATTGGAGATCATAAGCAGTTACCTCCGATGATGGATGAGAACACCATAGATAGTGCTCTTGAAAAGATTGGCAAAAAAGATATTGCAGAAAAGCTACAAAAGGCTGAATCTCAGTTTAAACGCCTTTTTGAAGCAGCAGCAAAAGTTAGAAAGACCATTGTTGCTACATTGGATACACAATATCGTATGCATGAACAAATCATGAATACTATTAAACAGTTCTATCAAGAAGAACTTGCTGCAACAGGTGGTTTGAAATGTGGTATAACAGACTCCATGGATATACCTGATTTAGAAAATAAGGGAAGTAGATGGCATGGGATTACGCTAAACCCAATTATCCAGCCTAGCACTCATGCTGTTTGGATTGATGTTCACACACCAGAATCATATTTGAATCCTGGCTACAAGAATGAAGGAGAACTTAAAGCCATTGATTTGGTTCTTAAGGCTCTGCAACAAGCTGATGGCTACTCTGAATTTGTTAATGCGCAGCAGAAACCTGAAGACAAGGAGATAGGTATCATTACATTCTATAGTGCTCAAAACCGTGAGATTAAGAAAAAATATGACTATAGGTATAACAAACACATAAACAAAGGAGAATACATTTGTGATGTAGTCGACAGATTTCAAGGCATGGAGCGAAACATTGTTATTGTCTCTACAGTAAGAAGTAATGCAAAGAACAACATAGGCTTTGCTAAAGAGATAGAACGTATAAATGTTGCATTCTCGCGTGCTAAGCGTCTTCTTATTGTAGTTGGCAATAAACGACAATTTGAAAGTAACAGTAATTATGCTGCTTCCATAGCAAATATGGAAACATTTAGTTTTGAACAACTTAAAGATGCTGTAAGATGAACAAGAAACATAATAATACTGCTCCTAAGAAGACCCTAGAGCCTATAGGAACTCGTATTGCAAAGGCTGTCTTCGAAGAAAAGAAGATTTCTGAAAGAATCTTTGGATATATTCCTTACGATATCAACTTTGTAAAAGCTACTTATGCAGGAAAGACTCAAAGACCAGCTAAAATCACATCGATAGAAAAAGGAATTGTCGGCATCCTTCTTGTAGATGAAACATCCTCCTTCGATAAGATTGGTCTTATCTTAGGATTGGATGTTGTCAATGATAAGGCCGAACAGACTATATTACGTACTGCAATAGAAACGCTTCGTGGGTTTAATGCCATCGAAGGTGACGATTCATGTATAGCACTTACAGATGCTGGACGTACATATGCTGATAAAGGAGAACGTCCTGATACCTATTCCAAAACCTTTGATATTTACGTAGATAAATCCCATATGTCTTGGCTAAATATCAAAAATTGTATAGGCGATAATAATTCCAAAATTACTGAAATCAACACGCCTTGTGATAATCTCGATCTCACGTTGGACCAGATTAAACAATTTGCAGAATATCAGGCACAGGATGTACATTTCCCACAGAATCGCTATCAGTTGGAAAGTGCAGTTTGGAGTGAAGGCCATGAGGCAAGTTACAAAGTGTATGTTTGTTTTGTTCAAAGTGTAGCTTCATCAGATCAGGTACGTGCATTCGTTTTCGATGAAAACACCAATGCATTAAATACCACCATGTCTGAGCAAATCAATTCAAATGCAGAGTTAATGTCTGAACTGCTTGAGAATTGTATCAAGTTCGAATGTGAAATTGATGAAGAAACTGTTGTCCTTGAAGGTGACGCTGTAGAAGTTGCAAAGTCTGAGATTTCTGAGGATATTAAAGAAGCAGAAAAACAACTTGTCATTGAAGAAGAAAATGCTCAAAATGCAGATTCTTCCAACATACAAGCTCTATCAATCACTACAAACTCATCTTCGGATAAAAAAAGATTGCATAAAAAGGCTCTTTATGACTCTTTGTCTTTTGAACTGGAACTTCAAAAGATTTTTAATGAGGACGACCCTGATGAGATTTGGCTTATTAGTCCATGGATTAGAAAAGGGGCATTTATGCATGACCGAGGTCCATTGATTGAAAATTTCTTGAAGGATGAAAACAAGAGAGTTTTTATCGCTTATTCTGAACCCGCGTCAAATAATGACGGAAAGCCAATGATGGACGAAGAGGTAGAACCTGGTATTATGCAATTAGATAATCAATATCCAAACTTCTTCTATGTACAATTGCCAGAGTTTCATCTTAAGAATGTAATTGAGGTTAAAGGAAATCAGAAGGTTTTATTCTCAGGAAGTTTTAATGTCTTGTCTTTCTCTGTGTCTGAACAACAGAAGCATGTTCGAAGAGAAGAAATGACGTTAGCTCATCATACAGTTGCAAAAAACAAATATGCAGATTTTCAACTGGAGTTTGCTGAGATATATGCGTCAAGAATTATGAAAGAAATTGAAAATCTTGATATTGAATCTCTTAATAACTATAAAAATGAGCGTTTAGATTATTTCTTAGGTATTGATAACCCAGAAATTCATAAGCTATTTAGTCCGATTGAAGATTTGCTTGAGGAAAAGATCCTGGGATTCCTAAAGGAGAATCTTTACAAGCAACTTACCAAAATCGGTCATGAGTTGGTGGCTGCGTCTAATATGGGAGGCCTTAATGCGAAAGACAAGAAGAAGTACAAGTCTTCTTTAGAGAACATATTAAAAGAACTCTCTACCAACGCAATTGATGATCCATCTATTTTAGAGTTGCTGGATAATAACCAAAAATTACTTAATGTCATACCTGATAAGAAAATTTTCCCAGGTAAGACACAAAAAAATACATGTTCAACTATTCAGCCTAAAACCCCAAAGTCTTTGTCTGTGCTTTCTGATTCTAAAAACGTCTCTATCTCAGAAATAAAGGTGTTGGTATCTGATGCAATGGACGGTAGCCAAGGCGATCGAATAACTATGGAATCTGTGAATACAGCTAAGAAAATGTGCTCTCCAACGAATCTCAGTCTCGAGAATGTTGACAAGTTGTTCAAGGTTCTTGCCGGTGCAAATGTTTTGGCTTGTGCAATTAAGTTCCATATAGAGAAGAAAATGGGACTTGCGGATGTCCAGAATTCTCTTCGTAGGGTTATCAAGAAGTGCGAAGATTTCGATAATCTAAGCATTATCTACAATGAAGTTCAGAAACGAATCATATTTGATCTTGAGGGGGTTCAATTCCAATTCGAGAAATTTGATGTAAATGCAGAACTTATGGAATTCATTAATGGTCACGTAAATCGTGTGTCAAGATGGGATGGAAGCAAAACATTCTTGTATTCAACAGAGATATTGGATATTGCAACAAAATATAAAATAAAATAGTTATGTCAAGATTCGAATCTTCTAGATTTGTACGCAACCCAAAGGTGATGCATGTGGACATCTTAAAGTCCACATGCGACGCCCTTGGGTGGTCATATTCCATTAAAGGGAATGAGTTATTAGTAACAGATGCTAAGCAAGGAAGCAAATTATATGGAGAATATGCATTAAAAGTTAACCTCGCAACTAATGAAGTTACATATAATACGTATTATATGCCTAATGCAGAACAAAAGGTGGAAGAATTGCAAAATCAGTTCTATGCACTTAATGCGGAATATGCAAAAAAATCATTAGTGCAAGAATTTAAGAAAAAAGGATTCACCTATAAGTCCAACGATCGTTTTGCACCAACCACAGAGGAAGTTTATAGTTTCTTTATGGTCGGACGCTCAAAAGACAAAAACGAGGATGAACCTGTTGCGCAAATCAAATTTATCATCTTAAAGGATGGCACCATTGTAACAGATTCTGACTACCTTCCTAATGATGTAAATGAGAGAGCTCATGATGCAATGGATATACTAGAGCAATTGTTGGGAAATAAGAGAGTCATGACTAAAAAAGAAAACATCCCTACTAAATACTTGGCAAAAATGAAACCACGTCGAGTAAATACGCAATCTATAGGACAAAAATAACATGGAAGCTATATATTCAAAAATCAAAGATATGCTTAAGGCATATTACCCAGTATTATATCTTACGAGCTACGAATATGACAGAACAAAACAAAAGATTGAAGGGATAGTCAATATTCTTAGATCAGAGAATAAGAATGTGCGTTTGTTCAATTGGAACTGCGTTGATGGACTTAGATTAATAGAGGGTGTCACCCAATTTCTTGTTAAAAATAGGGATGGAGAAGAAATTGTGGAGCCAGAAGAGACTCTTAAATATATTCTTAATGATAGAGAATCCAGTAAGGATATATTTGTTTTGGAGGACTTTAACAATTACATTGAAGAAGAGAATGTAAAATTTTACATACGTTCAATTGCTGAGAAAGCAAGACATACTAACTCTCACGCCATTGTGTTATCAGCTGTTTACAAACTGCCTATTGAACTTGAGAAATATGTAACCGTATTGAACATTCCTTTACCAAATAGAGGGGATATGGAGAAAACCCTCGGTGTGGTTGAAAGACAATGCAAAATCAACCTCACTATAGAAATGAGAAACCGAATGGTTGATGCTGCATTAGGAATGACTTCAATGGAAGCAGATCTCGCTTTTTGTTTGGCAGCAGTAAAGGATGATTTAGGTGAAAACGCACCTTATACAGTATCATCGGAAAAGGAACAGATTATTCGTAAGTCAGGTATTCTTGATTATTTTCCCAAGAATGAGAATTTGAAAGATGTAGGGGGTATGGAAGTACTCAAAGATTGGCTTTTTAAGAGGAAAAAGGCTTATGAGAAGAAAGCACGAGATTTTGACTTACAAGAACCAAAAGGATTGCTTTTACTTGGTGTTCCTGGTTGTGGAAAAAGTCTGACGGCAAAAACAATTGCTTCGTTTTGGAATATGCCTTTGCTAAGGCTTGATATAGGTAAAGTTTTTCAGGGGGTGGTCGGAAGTAGTGAAGACAATATTCGTAAAGCGATTGCAACAGCAGAAGCAGTTGCACCATGTGTATTGTGGATTGATGAGATAGAAAAAGGGTTGAATGGAGTGCAATCAAGCGGGGTGACTGACGGCGGAGTAACTTCAAGAATATTCTCGACAATTCTTACATGGATGCAAGAGAAAACTTCTCCTGTATTTGTCGTAGCTACCGCAAATAATATCAATCTCCTGCCACCAGAATTGTTGCGAAAGGGTCGTTTCGATGAAATATTCTTTGTAGATCTCCCAAGCCAGAAAGAACGCGAAAACATATTTGCCATCCATTTGAAAAAGAAAGGACAAGATCCATCTCAATACCCGATGGAAATGCTTGGCAAAAAAACGGAAGGTTTCAATGGTGCAGAAATAGAAGAATGCATTAAGGAAGCTATGTTTGCAGCCTATGTAGAGGCGCCTGACACCCCCCAATTACAGAGTAAGCACTTGGTAGATGCAATTTCAAAAACTGTTCCACTATCAACAACGATGAAAGAGCAAATTGCTGCGCTTAGAAATTGGGCAGCAACGAGAGCAAAGAATGCTTCAATTATTGTAAGGGAAGAGGAACAGAAGGAAATGCCAATTCTTCTAACTCGTCCAGAGTTGGAATTGGAAAGGTCATTTAACTTGAATAACTCTAAAGAGAATAAATAATGAGAACAAATTTGGTGTTTATAATAGCGTTGCCCCACCTCTTTCCATTCCGAACAGAGAAGTGAAAAACGTTTATGCCGATGGTACTGCAAATGCGGGAGAGTAGGTAAATGCCAGCCCGGAAGCAAACAGGGATGATAACGTGTGATGCAAGAATAATTCAAAATGTATAAAACTATGTTTAATAAAAATTATTTTATTAACATCGGTGGCATATAGATTGAACAGTCCCAAGACAAAGGGGCTGGTTCAAAAAAGCCATCCCCGTTTAAGGAAGAGTTTTAGAAGCAGATGGGTAAGCATTTTGCAGATCTAATTTGGTGGTCAACAATTGGTCTATTACTAATAATCTTTCTTTAATGGGACCTCCTGAGCAAGAGGGTAAAAGGCTCTATTTAATTTATATTTCTATGACCGAACTCGAACTACAACAATACCTTCTCCGCGAGTACCCACAGGAGAACACTCGCTGCGAATGGAAGGAATTTAAGAATCTTAAGAACTCGTTCTGTGGGGACGAAAAGAATGATGTTATTTCCTATGTGTCGGCTATCGCCAACATGGAGGGAGGAGATTTAGTGATAGGCGTTCATGACAAGACATTGGAGATTGTTGGAACGGACACTTATAACTATGATAAGCAAAAGGCAATATTGCGTCTAGCAGAAAGATGCGTAAATCTTTCAACAGAAGACTTATATATAGATGAGTTTATCACAGATGATACTAATCGTAAAGTATGGGTTATACATATTCCCAAACATCTACCCAAACGACCCGTGTTTGCTCATAATAAGGCATGGCAACGAATAGAGGATTCTCTCGTAGCAATGACTACTGAACGCACGAGTGCAATTCTTGATGAACCGATTTTCAGTGAAACGGATTGGTCGGCACAAATTGTATCTGATGCAACGATTGACGACCTTGATGAAGTTGCCATAGCTAAAGCTCGTATGATGTTCAAGAAAGTACACAGCAGAATCCCTGAAGCCGAAGTAAATGCATGGACAGTGGAAACATTCTTGAGCAAGTGCGGCATAATGAAGAACGGAGGAATCACTCGTGCTGCAATTATTCTTCTTGGTAAATATGAATCCGCTTTCAAGCTACGTCCAGCTGTTGTTCAGGTGACTTGGACGAGACGGGATGAAAAGCAAGATGTTGTGGATTACGAACACTTCACCGTGCCATTTATATTAACCGTAGATGAGATCTTATCAAAGATTGAAAATCTAACCATGCGTGAAATGCCGGGAGGCACGCTCTTCCCAGACACGATGAAGCAATATGACGACTATACTATCCGTGAAGCTCTTCATAACTGCATTGCCCATCAAGATTACACGATGCAGCAGCGAATCAATTTTGTAGAAAATCCGACTTACCTTTATTACTCCAATGCAGGGAGTTTCATTCCTGGTACTTTGGAAAATGCTTTAACAAATGAAGAGCCTCAAGCATATTTCCGCAATGAGTGTCTTTGTAGGGCAATGGTTGATTTCAACATGATAGACACAGTAAGTAGAGGTATCAAGAAAATGTTTAATGAACAATGGCGTCGCCATTTTCCAATGCCTGATTATGAAATTGACGCTAAAAACAGAAAAGTGTCGGTACGCATTTATGGCAATGAAATAAATAAACAATATACTAATTTACTCAAAACCAACGATTCACTGACCTTATGGGACTGCATATCATTAGATGCAGTCCAAAAGGGCAGAGCTATTCATGAGGATGTTGCGCAGAATTTACTAAACAGAGGACTTATTGAGGGCGAAGCTCCCAATTATACAATATCTTTAGGGATTGCAAAGGCCACTAATCAACTGCAGGGTTATACTAAGCAGAAAGGACTTGATAAGGAGAAAATGAAACAGATGATTTTGCAGTATCTTAAGAATGCCGGTACAGATGGAGCGAAACGTGATAGTATTTATGAATATATCAAAGATGTAATGCCGCAAGTTAAGACGCATGAACAGCAATTGAGACTTTTAGGAGATATACTTAGCGCATTAAGTGTGGATAAACTTATTTACGCAAAAGGACGGATATGGTTCTTAAAAGAATAGTCATAACAGAAGATTTTGACGGTTTATTCCAATTATAGCGGAAATTATAACGGATTCCGTCATATTATAGCGGATAATGAAATACGATTAACTCATGTCAAATTCGTAAATTGAAGAAGTATGTTATTAGGAGAAAGAATAAAAGAATTAAGAGCAGAGCACGGAGTACTGCAAAGACAATTGGCTGCACTACTTGAAATAGATACTCCGATGTTCAGCAAAATAGAGCGCGGAGACAGACGAGCTAAACGGACACAAGTAATACAATTGGCAGAATATTTCAATATAGATAAAAATGAACTTCTCACTCTATGGTTAGCAGACAAAGTATTAGATGCGGTAGAGGATGAAGACGAATTAAAACACGATGCGATAGAGGTTGCACAAAAAAGAATAGGCTAACGCTTACAATTGTCGGGAACTATATGGTATCATAATAATCTAATTCCCGACATTATTATTTGATACTCAAATTACTAAATTGCGATATTCGGTTCAAGCGTGGAGCCGATTATATCCTTGCGTTGAAAGGGGATCAGCCTGAAATGCCCGACCGGGTAAGCGGTTCTTTTACAGATATTAAGCCATCGTCGGATCACACCATGGAGGGGAAGGCTCATGGACGGGAGGAGACAAGAACCTGCCCGGTCATAACCGACCTCGACAACATCATCGACAAAGACAGATGTGTCGGACTTAAAAGCATAGTGAGAATAGAATCCCGCACCCGTGATGTCATGTCCGGACAAATCCACAAGGTATCTGCCTAAAGCCGTGTCTCCGGCAACATTGGTAAAGGACAAGCGCACGCCGATTCAGCAGATGGCATCGTTGCGCCTTTTCGACACACGATTTGATTGCCCGACTTACGCAGGGATACTTCTACTCGGACACGACCCTCAATATTTCATTCCCGGCGCATACATTCAGTATGTTAAGTTTGCCGGGACTAACCGTGCAACAAAGGTTTTGAAAGAAAACCGCTTCAAGGGCAATCTCATCTCAATGCTGAAGGAACTGGAGTATTTCATCAAATATTCCATTGAAAGCAAGCGACCTGAGTTTGTCAGCGTGCTCCGCGAGGAACCACGCATCAACTATCCGTGGGAAGCTATCCGCGAGCTCGCCATGAACGCCGTGATGCACCGCGCCTATAACGGCAACAACTCCCCGATAAAATTCTACGAATATAGCGACCGCATAGAGATTGACAATCCGGGCAACTTATATGGTAAAGTCAACTTGGAGAACTTCCCCAATGAAACCGACTATCGCAACCCTAACATAGCCGAGATAATGCTGAATCTCGGTTATGTCAACCGTTTCGGCAGCGGTGTAAATACCGTTTCGACACTTCTCGAAGAGAACAAAAGCAATCCTGCCGAGTTCCTTCTTGGTGATTATACAACGTTCAAAGTAATTGTCCAGAATGCCGATGTCATAGAGAGTGGCACCGATGGCACCGATAAAATATCTCGTGAAGATGCGATTGTGAATCTAATGCGTAAAAACAAGCGGATAAGCATTAAAGAAATCTCAGCCCAACTAAATATTCCGAGAAGGACATTATTCCGAATTATTGATGCACTTAAGACTTCTAACCGAATAAAAAGAATCGGATCTGAGAAATCCGGCACATGGGAGGTCTTTGAATAAAAATGAATCAATTCTTACAATGAATCAAATCGTCGGTTGCAACCGATGATTTGGAAATATGGACGTTGTCAGATACATACATTTCGGTAATTGCGAATACCGAAATATATGCAATGCGCAATCATCGACTAACATATCGGGTGGTAAGGCAGCGTCAACCTTATCGTCCGATCACTTACCAATACTAATGTTATACGGATGGTTTCATCTGATTTGGCGAATGTCTCAATGAGTGTTTTGAGGTTGTGAAACGATTAAGAAAACATGGGGACTGCGACTTCGGAGTAGTCCCAAGCCTCGGCACGGCAAGGTTATTTTGTGGTAACGTCAGAGTTACCCAAAATCCAAACGGTAACTGTTTGGACACCTTGCTGTGCTCCAATGAGCACACTCTCCTATAAGAAAACCTGAATGGATTGCCTCTCTGGCAGTCTGCCTGAAGGCTGTGCGGATGTCGAGGGTAAAGATTTCTTATGGAGTGATGCTGGGGAAGGAGCTATATCTATTGTATATAGCGATATACATGTACAACCTTATGCTATATCTGGCCAAAAATGTTTGGTGTGAATGAAAATTTATCCCTTACGTTTGCAACGTCAACGACACGAAACGCCTCCGATGGGAGCCCTCAAATCGGGTCGATGATACGAGATGTCTCTTAATAATACTATGACACATGACGGTGATTGACTGGTTGCGGTGGGTCAAGCCCACGCGCGAGCACTGCGTGGTTGGCTAATCAGTCAATCAATTGAATCTCCGTCAAGTCACTATTGATTTTCAGCGCGATAGGTTCTCGCCTATGCGTGGATGGTAAATGTTACCGCCCCTATGACCGTCGATTGCTGCCGCCCATGTGGTCCCATGGCAATTTAATTGACACTTCACCCAACTGATTATACACCTGTTTGATTGACCGGGTAAAGCATCAATCATTCAGTTGATTGCCTGCCTCGCCAAACAAGCGATTGAGTGACTGATTGGTTAGTCAGAACGTGAGTATCGCTAATGTCCAAAGTGGCAGAACTGCAACTGACTGATTGCGGTGGGTCAAGCCCACACGCGAGCACTACGTGGTTGGCTAATCAGGCAGAACACCGCTTGCTTGATTGACTGAAGCCATACCCAATCAATCGCCCACCCAATCATCTGACTGCGCAGTTGCGCGATTAACCGGTTGATTGGTTGAAGACCTGATTAGTCAGCACTTCAACCAATCAGACAATCGCCTGTGTGACCAGTTGATTGAGTGGTCAGGTAGTTGCGTATTCAGTTGATTGAGCGGTCATGCGATTAGACAACTAAATTTTCAACCGGGTTCTATCTTCTTTGTAGATGGAATCAGAACTCTCACGCTCTAATGCAAAGCACCCCGCAAAATATCAACCCATCAACCCTATTGTTCGTAGTGCCGGAAGATGAATGGCGCAACTTCCATGCCACGCTGGAGCAAATCATCGACCTTATCACCCGACGCAACGCCGATGACTCCAGTAGCGAATGGATAGAATCCGAAGCTGCCCGCAAGCTCCTTGGCATCTCTCCCAAGACGTGGCAGAACTACCGCGACCAACGCCTCATCCCCTTCTCGCAGATAGGCCGCAAAATCTACGTCAACCGCGCCGACCTCGATGCCTTCCTCCGCCAGCACCGGATCGCATCAATAAAGTAGCAAACACTGTCATAGCAATCGGTTGTGTTTTACGACATAACCGATTGCCATCTCAAAAATTATTTGTAACTTTGTAATTAGGAATAGTAACGCTTATCTGAGAATGACCAATCAGTAAACATAAAAAGACATACGGCGAGAGTCGAAAAACTTTGGGAACATCCTTGTAGTCGTTACAGGCTTTGGTCGGCCTTCAGATGCTACTCGGGTGTTCTTTTTATTATATTCCAATGCCATACGACATAACAAACATATATGACAATAATTTTCTATCTCTATCGGAGGAGGATATAAAGAATCGCTATATCACTCCGGCGATAGAAGCTAAGGGATGGTCAAAAAATCAAACAAGGATGGAATTTACCATAAAGGAAAACTCGGAATTTACTGATGGTAAAATCATAATAAAGGGAAGAAAAGCTAAACGTGGCACTCGTAAAAGTGCCGACTATTTGCTTTTCCACCGCAACAATTATCCTCTCGCCATAGTTGAAGCTAAAGAAGGCAACCATCAAGTTGCCGATGGAATACAACAAGCTATTGATTATGCTCGTATGCTTGACGTGCCTTTTGCCTATTCTTCCAACGGAACAGGTTTTGTAGAGCATAATATGATTAATGGCACTGAACGTCAGCTTCAGCTTTCAGAATTTCCAACCCCTGAAGAATTATGGCAAAGATATAAAGGTGAATATAACATTACTCCTGAGATTGAAACGGTTATTAATCAGCCATACTTCTATCGTCAGGGTATGTATACTCCTCGTTACTACCAGCGTATCGCAGTTAACCGTACAGTCGAGGCCGTAGCTCGCAATCAACGTCGCATTATGCTTGTTATGGCCACAGGTACGGGCAAAACATGTACTGCTTTTCAAATAATTCATCGACTCTACGAATCTAAGAAGGTCAAAAAGGTTCTCTATCTTGCCGATAGGAATATACTTATTGATCAAACCATTCTCAATGATTTTGCGCCGTTCAACGAAAAAGGCATATTAACCAAAGTAAAGTCTAAAAATCTTGAAAGCCAATATGACATATATATGTCGCTTTACCATCAGCTTTCGGGCGATAATGATGAGGAAGCTTTCCGCCAATTCAAGCCTGACTTTTTTGATTTGATTATTGTTGACGAATGCCACCGCGGTAGTGCCAAAGAAAATTCTCGTTGGCGAAAAATCCTCGCCTACTTCGACAGTGCGATCCACATTGGTATGACCGCCACTCCAAAAGAAACCGAAGACGTGTCTAACATTCATTATTTTGGAGAACCGATTTATACCTACTCATTAAAGCAAGGAATTGACGACGGCTTTCTCGCTCCTTATAGAGTACTTCGTTTTGCTATTGATAGAGATATTGACGGTTATACACCCGAAGAAGGCAAAGTTGATGTTAACGGTCGTATTATTGATCAACGTCTATATCAGTCAAAAGACTTCGACCGTAAAATTATCATTGACCAACGCACCGAGATTGTAGCTAAACGTATCACTGAATATCTAAAAAACACTGACCGTTTTGCTAAGACAATCGTATTCTGCGTTGACGAAGAACACGCTCTTCGCATGCGTGAGGCTCTGATTAATGAAAACTCAGACCTTGTAGCGCAAAATGATAAATACATTATGCGTATAACAGGCAGCGATGAACTTGGGAAGCAACAACTTGAAAACTTCATCGATAATAACTGTCGCTATCCTACTATAGCTACGACCTCTCAACTCCTTTCCACCGGTGTTGACTGTAAAATGGTAAAACTTATCGTACTTGATAAGATTATCAACTCTTTGACAGAGTTTAAGCAAATTATAGGTCGAGGAACCCGTCTTGTATGGGATAAAGACAAACGCTTCTTTACAATAATGGACTTTCGCCGTGCCACTGAAAAATTCAGCGATCCTGAATTTGATGGCCCGGCCACCTCTACTTACACAGGCGACGGAACAAAACCAATTCCCGCTGCTGCTGGTGAAGACCCTGAACCCAATGATGATACTAATCCTTCTGATGATCTTGACCCGGATAAGAAGTTTCGTGTGAATGACGTTTCCGCAAAAATTATTCTCACTACTGAATTGATTTACGGTCCGAACGGAAAACTTATCGCAAATCAAAAAGATAATTTCAGAACACTTATTACACAGAAATTCTCCTCGGCCGAGGAATTTAAGAATTCATGGGTGTCAGGCAACCGGGCAGAAATCCTTAACGACTTTGAGGAAAACGGTGTTGACTTTAACCGTTTCAAGGATTCAATCGGCAACGATATTGACGCCTACGATATTATCCGTCTTGTCGGCTTTGATCTCGATGCTCGCCTAAAAAAAGAACGAGTTGAATCGGTCAAAGATTCCAAAGTTTACACATCACTCAATAAAGAGCAACAGCAAATCGTTGATGAGCTACTAAATATATATCAACGGCACGACTGCCTCGCTATTGAGAAGATTGACACCTTAAACCTTCCGAACTTCAATCCCTTCGGCGGTTTTATTCCTTCGGTTAAGAAGATGGGAGGTAAGACCAAATACATACAATTTATTTCAAATCTGATCAACCAGATCTACGAAGAATAGGAGAGCATAACTATGTCAATGGAAAGTCTTATAAAGCAACTCCAAAACATCATGCGCGGCGATGACCTTTCAGGAACCGTTCAGTACCTCAAGCAGATGATTTGGATGATATTCTTGAAAATCTATGACGCTCAGGAAGAAAAATGGGAAATACTCGAAGATGACTACACTTCAATAATACCAGATGAACTTAAATGGCGCAACTGGGCGGTTGACCATAAAGATGGCAAAGCACTTACAGGCGATGAACTGATTAAGTTTGTCAATGAAAATGTTATTGATGGCTTAAAGAAATTAGAGGTTAATGAATACACTCCTAAACGTCATTACATAGTTTGGCAGATGTTTCAGGACGCTTCGAACTTTATGAAGAATGGCACTAAGCTCCGTCAGATGATTAACGCTCTCAACGGAAAGGATTTCACCAATGCTTCTGACACACATGAATTTGGTGACATGTACGAGTCTATGCTCAAAGACCTTCAGGAGTCTAAACGTGACGGAGGCGAGTTTTATACACCCCGTGCTCTTACCGACTTTATCGTTGAAAAGGTTGATCCATGTCTTGGCGAAAAGATAGCAGACTTTGCCTGTGGTACCGGTGGCTTCCTTGTAAGTGCGCTAAAACATCTAACTGCTAAAGTGCAGACCACGGAAGACCTTGACCTTTGCCGACAAAACTTGCATGGAATTGAGAAAAAGTCGTTCCCATATTCCTTGTGTATGACAAATATGATTCTACATGATGTCGACAATCCTAATATTGTCTATGGCAACTCGCTCAACAAGAATGTGCGTGACATCAAAGACTCGGAGAAGTTTGATGTTATCCTGATGAATCCTCCCTACGGCGGTTCGGAAGACGAAATTATTCAGATGAACTTTCCCCAAGAATTTCGCTGTGCAGAAACCGCGAATCTTTTTATGGCCGTAATAATGTATCGTCTTAATACGTCTGGACGAGTTGGAGTTGTTTTGCCAGATGGTTTTCTTTTCAGCACCGATGGAGCTGAACGAAATTTAAAAGAAAAACTTTTCTCGGAGTTTAACCTCCACACCGTTCTTCGTTTGCCTAAATCTGTCTTTGCACCATATACACCTATCGCTACCAATGTCCTTTTCTTTGAAAAAGACGCTGACGGCACTAAAAATACTTGGTTCTATCGCATGGATATCCCCTCTGACCGCAAGGCATTCTCCAAAACAAAGCCTATTAAGTCAGCGCATTTCCAGCCCATCCGCGACTGGTGGAGTAACCGCGAAGAAATCCAAGATGAAGAAGGTAATTATAAAGCACGCTGCTATTCACGTAAAGAAATTGCCGAGGGCAATTATAATCTGGACCTTTGCGGTTTTCCTCATAAAGTAGAAGAAATTCTCGAGCCGAAGGAACTTATTGATAACTATCAGTCATCCCAAGATAAATTTGTTAGACATGTAACCGACTTATTGAAGGAACTAGGTCAATCAATATCGAATCCTTTCTATTCACCTAAACACATTCCCGCTACAACACTTAGCTACGCTATTGCTGAAATAATCAAACTAAATACATCACTAGATAATCAACTTCGTAAGTCAGTTTTGCAATATGCCATTCAAGGTAAACTTGTGCCGCAGAATCCTGACGATGAACCGGCGTATGTGCTTCTAGACCGTATTAGTGCCGAGAAGAGTCGCCTTATATCAGAAGGCAAAATCAAGCGCGACAGAAATGATTCTGTTATCTTCCGTAATAATAACGGCCAATTCATCGAGCGTATTGGTAAAACCGAAATCGATGTTACTGACCAAATCCCTTTTGATATTCCCAACTCATGGGTATGGGTAAAGTTAGGTAATATAACATATAACGTTGGTAATAAAAATAATCAAATTCAATCCAAAGATATTCTTAAAGTAGGTTCCATTCCGGTAGTTAGTCAGGGACAAAATTTAGTTGATGGATTTTGTGAAAATAGAGAGAAAGTAATTACCAATCTTCCTCTTATCATGTTTGGAGACCATACACGTAATGTTAAATATGTTGATTTTCCGTTTGTGATTGGGGCTGATGGAACTAAATTTCATAAATGCATAGTAATAAATCCTCGTTATATATATTTTTGGATGACTATCATTGCAGAACAACTACGAGACCGTGGGTATGCACGTCATTATTCATTACTAAAAGAATGTCTCATACCATTGCCCCCTTTAGAAGAGCAAAAACGAATTGTTGAACGTATCGAACAGATTTTTTCCCTTTGTTAATAAATGGCTAAGAAAGAGTATATTCATACAGGAGAATGTATTTGGTGTAAAAGAAAGAAACCTTTTGTCTCTTTCTTCAAGATACCACATATAGTCCCTCGTGCATTGGGTTCAAATGATACCGGAGTGGATGTTTGTGATGAATGTAATTTTTACTTTGGAACATGTACACAACAAAATAAAACCATAAGTCACGATTTAGCATTTAAAGAAGTCTTCAATGCGTGTATAAATTCTCTTGGAGAGAGACCAAAAGTTGCAGAACCGTATTCTTCAGCCCTTTTTAATTATAATCGGGTTGAGGATAAAATTAGACTCAAACGATCCTTTTCCTTAGACCATTTTACTCGCCAATTCAAAAGAGCGCTATACGAAGTTTTCTTACAAAAATATCATGCAACTTTTCCCGATGAGAATTTAGACAAATTTGAAGATGTTAGAAAGTTTGCAAGATATAACATTGGTTCTCCATTAGTTCTATTTGCAACAAATAAAATGATTTTGCATTTTACTGAACGTAAATATGATATTATGGTTAATATGTCAGCCCAAGCGGTTGATTTTATAAATCGTACTGGGTTCTATCATTTATTTTTCTGTGGTAAGCATTTGTTTCTTCAGGTGCTACTAATTACTTCACAGATTAATTGGAAAGATAGTATAAAAGAAATTTTTGAAGCCAGTGTTATCCCATGTGATGAGGATTGTAAAATTAAAGAGCTAACGAATATATGGGAATTTGATATGTTCTACACATCTTTGGCTCCCAAATTATTAGTATCAAGCGGTAAATATATATACTAATTTCAAAATTATTGCATGAATCAATTAACAAACATAGTATTAATATGGCTACTTTCAAATATACATAATTATGAAATCTAATCTATCCACAATAGTATCAATTATTGCTCTCATTGGGACCATTTCTATATGGTTACTTTGGCTGTGCGACAGTATTAAACTGTCAATTATTGGATTAGATACATTGATAGGAGTTATCGTTGCTCTACTCGCCTTAATTTTCACTATTGCAATTGGATACCAAATTATAAATGCAATTGAAATTAAAGGCAAAATGGTTGAGCTGGAACAGAGACAAGCTCATCTTGATGCTAACTATCAAAATTATATTAAATTAGCGAGTAATCTTCAATCTGGAATTTCTGGTAGTGCCGCTGAATTATACTATGCTAAAGGAGAATTTTTTGAAGCATTTGTATTCTATCATTCTGCTTTGTATTTTGCCATAACTGCTGACCAATCTAATCAAACAGGAAGACTTAAACAGCTATATGACATTCTATAACTACCTTGGAATTATCCAGTTATGGATTATAAAGTTGGTTTGTCCGAAGTAAATGAATACGTTGATAAGATTAGAAACACACAATCTTATCGGAATTGCTTAAGTAATGAATACGATGAAATTATTAAGCTATTTTGGATTAAAATTCATGCATTAGGATATGAATAACGAACAGCTTACATTTTTTCATACGCAAAGCGGCGAGACGAAGAAAGAGGTTTGGCTTGCCAATGAATCGGTGTGGCCTGTTGATGACCAGATGGCAGAGTTGTTTCGGAGCATTTTTAACTATCGTATAAGGAGCGTTATATATGAGCAAAAAGTCGATACGGTTTTTCAATGACCGCGAGGTGAGGGCGGTCTGGGATGACGAGAACAACTGCTGGTGGTTCTCGGCGACTGACGTGGTGCGTGCTATCAATGATGAGCCGGACTATACGAAGGCGGGCAACTATTGGCGTTGGCTAAAGCGCAAGCTGAAACAGGATGGCGTTCAGTTCGTGAGTGGTACTCACAAACTGAAAATTGTTGCTGCTGACGGTAAGCAATATAATAGTGATGCTCTGTCGGCTGAGGATATTATTCTTCTTGCCAAGCATTATCCTAACAATCGTGCCGGCAAGTTCCTTGACTGGTTCACTTACAGCGACAACACCATTGACGGACAGAGCCGCAAGAAGGCATACACCCTGTTTGAAAGCGGATTGCTGAACTCTCTGGAGCCTGGCAGCATGAAATGCCTGCAACAGATTCATGCCTACCTTTTCGGCGGTCTCTATGAATTTGCCGGACAAATAAGAACCAAGAACATATCAAAGGGCGGTTTTACTTTTGCCAACTGTCTACATTTCCCGACCATCATTCCGACTATTGAACGTATGCCGGAAACAACGCTTGACGAAATCGCCGACAAGTATGTCGAGATGAACGTGGTGCATCCATTTATGGAAGGGAACGGACGCAGCACTCGCATCTGGCTCGACCTGATGCTCCGTCGCTCGCTGAAACTGTGCGTAGACTGGAGCCGGATTGACAAGAACGAATATCTGACCGCGATGAGAGAAAGCGTTATTGACTCAACCCATATCAAAGCCTTGCTGAAAGGTGCGCTGACCGACAAAATCAACGACCGCGAAATGTTTATGAAAGGCATCGACTACTCATATTATTACGAGGAAGAGTAGGCTTACTCTCTAATACCGTCTATGCGTATCGGCGTGCAAAAGTTACGCGGATTATTTGAATTTTGCCTGTAATTTGCCTGTAGAAAATAAAAGAAGCGACTTAACTTGGTGATTAACACTTTGTTAAGTCGCTTTTGTAGTGCCCAAGACAGGACTCGAACCTGCACGCCTCTCAGCACTCGCACCTGAAACGAGCGCGTCTACCATTCCGCCACTTGGGCAAGTGTCGTATTGTCATTTTGACAGTGCAAAGGTAATGCTTTTTTTCTTAGATTGCAATTGTTTTTGTAAAAAAAATACGAAAACGAATGTTTGGGTTTGATTATGAGGATTATGATGGCGTGTCATTATGCACAATTATAAAGATTTACCCTTGTCACAGCTACCTGTGGCAAGGGTAATTTCTTCAAAAAGAGAGCTTTGATACAGCCCCATCGGTGTATTATTGACTATATTTCGCCGATTATTTCGTTTATATCGTTTATGCCGTGGCGAGAACAGTAGTCCTCCATGTAGTCAATGACTTTCATGGTCACGGCTGGGTCGATAAAGTTGGCTGTTCCTATTTCGACAGCAGTTGCACCTGCGAGCATGAACTCTATGGCATCACGTCCGTTCATGATGCCTCCGAGACCTATCACAGGGATTTTTACGGCTTTGGCAACTTGCCACACCATTCTTACTGCCACCGGTCGTACGGCAGGTCCGGAGAGGCCGCCTGTAATGGTGGAAAGGTGTGGGCGACGTCGTTCCACGTCGATCGACATTCCCATGATGGTGTTGATGAGTGATACTGAATCGGCTCCTTCTGCTTCCGCGGCTTTGGCTATATCGGCAATGGAGGTCACGTTAGGTGACAGTTTTACTATCAGGGTCTTGGGATATACTGAACGAATGGCTTTAGTGACCTCTGCAGCTCCTTTGGTGGTGGTGCCGAACGCCATACCGCCCTCCTTGACATTGGGGCATGAGATATTTACTTCTATAGCATTTACTTTGTCGAGCGATGAAAGCCTGCGTGCAGTCTCAACATAATCCTCCACCTTGGCTCCTGATACGTTGACTATAAGTTCGGAGTCATACTCCTTTATGCGGGGATATATATTATTGATGAAATAATCCACCCCTTTGTTTTGCAGTCCTACGGCATTTAGCATGCCAGATGGTGTTTCCACCATGCGCGGATATGGGTTCCCCTCCCTGTGTTCGAGAGTTGTGCCCTTGATGATGTATCCTCCGAGTCGGTTGAGGTCGATGAATGGAGTGAATTCCTCACCATAGCCAAATGTTCCTGATGCTGTGAGTACAGGGTTCTTGAGTGACAGAGAGCCTATATTTACTGATAGTTTTGCCATAACGGTTACCAATTGAGGAGGTTTATATTAAAGACAGGTCCTTCGGTGCATACGCATACATTGCCTTTCACAGTGTTTTCCACACAGCATAGGCAGGCTCCGAGTCCGCAAGCCATCATGTTTTCCAATGACACCTCACATTCGATGTTTCTTTCCTTGGCTATGTGTGCTACTGCTTTCATCATTGGTGCCGGACCGCAGCAGTATATGTTGTCGATGTTTTCGTTAAGAGCCGAGTGCTGTGTGACAAGTCCCTTTTCCCCCAGAGAGCCATCCTCGGTGGAGATATGTACGCGTCCCACTTCCTCGAATTGCTCCATTTCGAGTATGTCGGCTCCTGAACGAGCTCCGAGCAGAAACTCTACGCAATGTCCGGTCTCCTTTAGTTTTCTTCCAAGATAGAGCAAGGGGGCTACACCTACGCCTCCACCAATGAGCATGAGCCGTGAGGCCGGTTCTGCTGTAGTGGAGAAGCCGTTTCCGAGAGGGAGCAATATATTTACGGTGTCGTTCTCTTTCAGAGATAAGAGGGCGGCAGTGCCTGTGCCTGCTTTGCGGATCAGAAGATCAATAGTGTTTTTGTCGTAGTCGACATCATTGATCGAGATCGGTCTCCTCAGAAACACTCCCGGTGTCTCGGCAGCCACTTGTACAAATTGACCAGGAAGGATTTCAGGCAATTTTGAGCCATCGGCCGGAGCAAGTGTCAGACGCGAATACATGTCATTGTAGCGCGTCACGCTTATTATGATGAAGTCAGTTACTTGTTTCACGGTGTATTTGGATTTGATGATTAATTCATGTTGATAAATTCTTTAGGTGTCACACCTGCTTTGCGTTTGAAGAATCTGATGAAGTGTTGTGGATATTGAAAGCCTAATGAGTAGGCTACCTGGCTCACATTTTTATCACCGCTGAGCAGACGCATTTTGGCTTGATTAAGCACTTTCTCATGTATATAGTCCTGGGCTGTGACACCGGTCTCTCGTTTTACCAGGTCTCCGAAATAATTGGGAGAGAGGGCTACTTTGTCGGCAAAATATTTCACGCTGGGAATCCCATCTTCCGCTCCTTTGCCGTCCGACAGATAGCTGTCAAGAAGGTTTTCGAACTTTGCGATTATACCATAGTTCATTTCTTCTCTTACTATGAACTGACGGCTGTAGTAACGCATGCAATAGTCGAGAAGGAGCTCTATGTTGGATATGATAAGTCTTTTGGAGAATTTATCGGCGTGATGGTCAATTTCGGCGCGTATTCGTTCGATTGTATCGACTATGGTCTGACGTTCTTCAGCTGACAGGTGCAGTGCCTCGGAAGAGTCATAAGAAAAGTATGAGTATTTCTTGATACCTTGTGCGAGTGGTGTGCGGAAGAGGAAATCAGGGTGAAACAACACTCCTTTACCGCTTGGTGAAGCCACTCCTTCAGGTATATCGATATGTGTTACCTGGCCTGGGGCAAAGCTTACAATAGACATGTCGTCATAATCGTAGCGAGTCTTCCCATAGTTTATATCACAGCACTTTGTGTCCTTCAACATGATTGCATACAGTCCCCATTTGGAGGTGTAGGACTGGAGCTCGGAAATGCTTTCAAAGTCGACTACAGCTACAAGAGGATGCTTTACCGGTATATTGTGATGATCGCAATATGCCTTTATAGTGTCGAATTTGTATTGATTCCGTTCCATATTAATGAGAGAACAATGTGATGAGTGGTGAGGAGAGATGAGCCGTTAAGGATGGTGCTATCATGCCGGCTATTTGGTCATGAATTCCTGTGCGCGTGCCGGGTCGACCCCGAGTTGGATTGCCCGCTCTGCATCTTTTTTTGCATCCTCCGGACGGTAGTGCATTTTATTAAGAGCGGCACGGTAGAGATAGAGTTCTCCATCGTTCGGGTCAAGCTCCAAGGCTTGGGCTATATCTTCGGCTGCGGCCTGTAGATCGTCTGTCATAAGATAGCAGTAGGCTCGTGCTCCGAAGTATTCAGGCTCTTTTATTTTTCGCAGAATTTCGGTGTACAGAGGTATTGCTTCGTTGTATTCTCCCACAAGGCTGTGCATTGTCGCCTCACCGATGAGGGCCTCATCGGAAGCCGGATAGTGAGTTTTGAGATATTCGAAATCCTCTTTGGCTACGTCAAACATCCTATGCCTGAGTGCTATCAGCCCATGATGAAATCGAGCGGTGATATATGTGGAATCGAGCATCATTATGCGGCTATAGTCATTGAATGCTTCCTGCTCAAGTCCCATTGCCGCATAGACCTTAGCCCTGTTGGCAATTATGGTTACACTTGACGGAGCGATGTCAAGAGCCTGGTCAAATGCATCAATTGCGAGCGAATCAAGCCCGAGGTTGTAACGCACCAGGCCCAGGTTGCTGAGCAGGAGCACATTGCCCGGATTGTCAGGCTCCTCCTTTATTGCATCCTGTAGGATTTTTGCTGCTTCGCTCCATTTGCCGTCGTTACATGCTTTATCAGCCTTGTCGACCAGTTCCATATATGGAGTGTCGGCATAGGAGTAGACGGCGCAAGAAATAAATATGTATACGATGATGAGGAGATGGCGGTTTAGCTTCATGCTTCGGAGAGTTTTGCTCGGTAGTCACGTGGCGACATACCGGTGAGATGCTTGAAGTATTTGCCAAAGAACGACTGGTTGGCAAAGTTGAGCTTCGTGCTGATTTCTTGAATGTTAAGCCCGGTGGAACGGAGCAGAAGTTTTGCTTCGAGGATTACACGCAGGTCAATCCATTCTCCGGCAGTCTTTTCACTGATCTCCTTCAGGACGGCTGACAGATGTTTGGGCGTTACAAACAGTTTGTCGGCATAAAATGTCACTGAGCGTTCGGTCATGAAATTATCCTCAAGTATCTGTATGAACTTTATGAGCAGGTCCTCTTTGCGGGATTTGTGGACTGAGGTCTTAAGTCGAGATGCATATATGCCAAGCGTATTGAAAAACAGCACTTCGCACATCGCGCCCAACGCCATGTTATGATATGGTCGAGGGGTTGATGACAGCTGCTTGCTCAGCATATTGTAGATGAGCTTGAGCGATTCAAGTTCCTCGTCAGTGATATTTATTATCGGATTGTCGTAGAAGAAGAGGCTGTAGGGCACTACATATCTCAGGGACGGAAGTAGCTGATTGATCTTCTCCTGTGTGGCTGTAATGAAAAATCCTGAGAAATTTTCGTCAGTGACACAATCGGTGATCATATGCCCGGGGCGTAGCACAAGGATGTCGTTCGGACCTACAGTCCTCGACTCCATGTCAATGTAAGCGGAGATATGACCGGATATGCACACTACGAGAAGCATCCGTTCGAGACGCGTAGGAAACGTGATATATGGTATTTCAGCCAAAGACTGGAATACCGATATATCACGTTGATGGTATTTTAATGGGGTTGTAAGCTCCATTAAGGGTTCTGTTTAGTTCAACTTGCTCAGGGGGTTAATCCTGAAATTCTATTAATGGGGAGTCGGTGTTGACTACGTCACCCTCAGATACGAGGACACGTTTGATTACGGCATCGTTGCTTGCTTCAACATCGTTCTCCATTTTCATTGCCTCATACACGAGGAGTAGTTCACCTTTCTTGACAGTCTGACCGTCTTTTACATTGACTGATATGATACGTCCACCCATTGGGGCAACAAGTGTTGGACCGGTGATCGGTTCGCTTTCCTCTTTTGGAGCAACCTCTGCAACTGTCTCGACAACCTCTTCGGCTTTCTGAGCATTATATTCCTCTGAACGACGTTTGCGCAGGAATCCGTTGGCTACCGACGGCAGGAGCTCAAGAAGCAGCATCTCTTCATTGTTGGATGCAAGAGGCATTCCTCCCATATCACTGAGGGTGGGGTTCTCAGGCTTCTTGTAGGATGATACATCGTAGGCTTTTTCTATAGGTGAGCCTGTGATTTTTTCGCGGAAAGCTGGGTCGACAGGAACAGGAGTTTTGCCGTATTCGCCCTTTACAAGTGAGATGAACTGGTTGTTGGTAGTGGTGTAGTCAGGCTTGCCGTTCTTACGGTCAAGAGCAACAAGTACAGCCTGGCTGCCGACAATCTGGCTTGTAGGTGTCACAAGTGGTATCAGACCTGCGTCACGGCGCACCATCGGGATCAGTCTCATGGCATCTTCGAGAAGGTCCTCGCTCTTGAGCTGTTTGAGCTGTGCTACCATATTGGAGTACATGCCTCCGGGCACTTCCGCTGTCTTGACAAGTTCGTTGGGTTTGGGGAAATGGAAATATGCCTCGATCTTATGGCATGTCTCAAGCAGGCCTTCTTCATCACCGGCAAATGCAAAACTGATAGCTGTGTCGAACAGGGCTGCGATTTCGGCAGGGAGAGTATCGTTGAGAGGATCGAAATCGATCGGCATTTTATCGCGGTTGAGGTCGAAATCGGCAAGAGCCTTACGTGCGTTGAAGAGCTCTTTGCGTATGCGTCCAACAGCTTCCATATTCACTTCAACCTCTACGCCGAGACGCTGACAGAATATGTATATAAGTTCAATGGCTGGGGCTGCAGAGCCTCCTCCAAACCACCAAATGTTGGTGTCAAGGATGTCGACTCCGTTGATGATTGCCATGAGAGCTGATGCCAGACCGTAGCCGGGAGTGCAATGTGTGTGGAAATCAACAGGGACTTTCACGTTGGCTTTAAGAGCCGATATGATGGATGCCGCACGTGATGGATTCACAAGCCCGGCCATATCCTTAAGGGTTATGATCTTGGCACCGAGAGCTTCCATAGCCTTGGCTTTCTCTACGAAATAATTGTCGGTAAAGATTTTCTCAGGCTCTGCCGGTTTGCTGCCAAACATTGACTTCAGTTTGCCCATGAATCCGCTTGGCTCCTCTTTGACTTCCTGTTTTGGGTCTACGGTATAGCACACGGCACCATCGGCAATTCCGCCAAGAGAGTTGATAAGTCTGATGGATTCCTTTACATTATCGATGTCATTGAGCGCATCAAATATTCTCATCACATTGAGACCGTTGTCGATAGCTTCCTTGTAGAAGCCCTCAAGAACGGAATTGGGGTAGGGAACGTAGCCAAAAAGGTTGCGTCCGCGTGACAGGGCAGAAAGGAGTGACTTTGGATGTCCGCTTTTGGAGTCCATTGCCTTTGAGACAATGCGCAGACGGTCCCATGGGGATTCGTCAAGATAGCGCATCACCGAGTCGGGTACTGCACCGCCCCATACTTCCATGATGTAGAAATTTGCATCCTCGTAGTAGGGGAGCAGTTTGTCGATTGTGGCTTGGTTCATACGGGTAGCGAATAGCGATTGCTGACCGTCACGAAGGGTCAAGTCACGGATTTTCAGAATTGGACGTGTAATTTTTGCCATATTCAACGAGGTGTGATGTTTGAAACGTATCGCAAAGATAAGTGGAATTTTTGTATTAATGAAATTTTTCTTTAATTGATGTACGGATTAGATGAAATTTCTTTTCCGACTGTTGTCTCCGGACCATGCCCCGGGAGTATCACTGTGTCGTGGGGCAGTGTGAGGATGCGTTGTTGTATGGAGTCTATCAGTTGCCCATAGTCGCCGCGAGGCAGATCGGTGCGTCCTATTGATCCTTTGAACAGGGCATCACCTGTGATTACGAATCCAGATTCCGGACAATATAGCGCGATGCTGCCTGGAGAGTGTCCGGGCACACAAAGGATGTCGATAGGTTCCTTGCCAAGATAGAGGCGGTCGTTGTCCTTTAATAATATGTCCGGACCATGATCCGTGACATGTACCGGGATATGGAATCGTCGGGTCTGTTCGGATAGGGTAAGCCCGAGAAATTCGTCAGCCTGATGTGCCGCAATGTCAATACCATATTTATCCTTTATATATAGATTGCCGAATATGTGGTCAAGGTGCATATGTGTATTGATGAGATGCCTTATTGAGAGGTGCTCTCGTTCAATGAATGAGTCGACTGCGTTTAATTCGGCTATGTCAGTCATGCCAGGATCTATAATGGCGGCTTCATGACTGTCCGGCTCCCATATAACATATGTGTTTACACCGAAAGGATTGACTATAAAACGGCTTACTTTCATAGCTCTACATATATTAGATCCTTTTCTGCGAAATACTCGTGAGGAAAATAATCGCTCAGCGGGACATCTATGAGCGGGTGCTTCTCACGTCCGAGTTCGGCTCGCAGGTCACCACCTTTCAGGCAGATTAGACCATTGGGGAGCTTGTTGGCCGACTTGGGGGATATATTGCGTTGTATGAGTTTTACGAGTTCATCGAGTTGCATCACGGCTCGTGATATCACGAAGTCAAATTTATTATGGCATTCGCCGCTGTCGCCATGTTGAAATGAGACATTTGTGAGCCCAACTTCTTCTGCGATAGACTGTGCCACTTTGATTTTTTTTCCGATACGGTCGATCAGGTGAAATGAGCAATCAGGCCACAATATCGCCAATGGTATGCCCGGGAACCCGCCTCCTGTCCCGAGGTCCAGGAATTTAGTGCCGGCAACAGGGGTTATGAATTTACCGATTGAGAGTGAATGCAGTATATGATGGGTGTAAAGATTGTCAATGTCTTTTCGTGATATGACGTTGATTTTTTGGTTCCATTCGGGATAAAGTGTCCCTAACTGGGTCAGTTGCTCGATCTGTTTTGGAGTGAGATCAGGGAAGTATTTTAGTATTTCGTCCATATGTCTATTTGGAATTTCAGTGAGGCGGAAGCCAGATTGTATATCGGTCCGATCTCAAATAATGATGATTACTACTGCAAAAGTAGCCTTTATATGTGAAAAATTGACTAATTTTGCTCAAAACTTTTATACGATGGTAAAAATAGGAAAGTATAACAGGCTTAGAATCGTTAAGAATGTCGATTTCGGAGCTTATCTTGATGGTGGGGACGGAGTGGAAATTCTGTTGCCTGCCAGATATATCGAGACACCTTTGCATAAGGATGACGAGATCGAAGTATTCATATATAGAGATAATGAAGGGAGACTTATCGCGACTACTGAGCATCCTTATGCCCAGGTGGGTGAGTTTGCTTTCCTGCGAGTCAATGACGTGAACCGTATGGGGGCGTTTCTTGACTGGGGACTTATGAAGCAATTGCTGGTCCCGTTCAGCGAACAGCGTATGAAATTGTCAAAGGGGATGGTGGTTCCGGTATATGTGTACCTTGATGATGCGTCACAGAGAATAGTGGCGTCTGCCAAGATAGAACAGTTCCTGGGCAACAAGGTGCCTAAATATTTTCTTGGAGAAAAAGTTACGGCACTCGTGTATAAACATGCTGAAATTGGCTATAAGGCAATCGTTGACAATCTGTTTCACGGAATGTTGTATGACAATGAGCTTTATGGTCAGTTGAAGGTTGGCGACACCGTGACTGCTTATGTGAAGCGAGTAAGAGAGGATGGCAAGATTGACCTTTTGCTGCATGGAGGAAAGGATGGCCGTATCGATTCGTTGGTTGATGGTATCAGGGAAAAGTTACTCCAATCGTCCGACAAGTTCATTCCTGTCAGTGACAGTTCAAGCCCGGATGTGATCAGGGATATGTTCAACTGCTCAAAAAAGGATTTCAAAAAAGCCATTGGCAATCTGTACCGCGACAGGATCATAGAGATTACACCTGACGGAATAAAGCTTGTGTGATTATTGTCTGATGAGGACATATGGCAAGCGGGTCCGACTTATAAAGTCGGACCCG